>JAABUN010001604.1_pt1 | contig 48092 bp, 52 predicted proteins | sample 5559311 | NCBI WGS metagenome assembly JAABUN01 (sample SAMN10711877, study PRJNA513370) | rock metagenome | isolation source: Antarctica rocks | place: Antarctica: Victoria Land, Siegfried Peak sud
GCTTTGATTATCGTAGATTTGGCAGACAAGCAAATAAATTTGAATCAGTTGATTATCCATAAGCAAGAAAATCTTATCATTCTTGCTTGTCTGTCACTTCTCTACTATTGATTCACATAATTTATAAAGTTTATATTTCGCCAAAACCGTTTGAGAAGATTTCTTCGACGGCTTGCAGAGCTTTTTGTTCATCCGCGCCTTCGACCTCGATTTTGAGTTTTGTTCCCTGAGCGGCGGCGAGAGTTAACACGCTTAAAATTGATTTGGCGTCAGCAATCACCTTGTTATCGTCGCGTTTTAATTTTACGCTGCTCTTGAATTTTCCAACCAGACGAACGAGCTGCGCGGCGGCGCGGGCGTGGAGACCGAGTGGATTGATTACTTTCACCTGCGCATCAAGCATCTTTTTTGAATTTTTGCGGTTCGAGTAATTCGCTTGTACGGTAAATTGCTTCTTTCCCCTGCTCTTCAACTTCTCTTGCCATTTCCGCCAAAGTCGTCTCCTCATTTTGCGAGGCGAGCTTTATAACCATCGGTAAATTAACGCCCGTTACAATCTCGATTTCGTTTTGTTTGATAAACATTGCCGAAATGTTTGTCGGAGTTCCGCCGAACATATCTGTCAGGAGCAAAACACCAATACCGCCGGAAACTTTTTTGACGGCACGCGCGATTTCGTCTTTCGCCATTTCAACATCGTCGTGCCAACCGATTGAGACCGCTGCGATATGACTCATTGAACCGACAACTGTTTCCGCCGCTGCCAAAAGCTCATTAGCAAGTTGCCCGTGCGAAACAATTACTCCCCCGATTTTTTTCATAACTTCAATTTTTCACTCTTACCTTTTTCCTTTGCCCTTTTACTTTTGCACATCACGGTGCGCGACCGAAACGTCAAAGTCGTCTTTTTTCAACGCTTTGCCTAATCTTTCCGCAACCATAACGGAACGATGTCGTCCGCCGGTACAACCGATGCCAATGGTTAAATAAGATTTTCCCTCGCGCCGGTAAAGCGGAAGCAGGTATTCCATCAAATCGGTGAAACGCCGAATTGTTTCCTCGGCTTCGTCTTGTTTTTCCAGAAAAGCTATAACTTTTTTGTCCGTTCCTGGTAAGTTTCTCAATCCCTTTTCAAAAAAAGGATTGGGCAGATGGCGCACGTCAAAAAGCAAATCAACCTGACTCGGAACGCCGTATTTATGACCGAAACTGACAACGTGAAGGTGCATGGGCGAGCCTTTTTCCTTATGCCCGAATTTTTCGACCAAAACCCGGCGGAGGGTGTGAACCGTATGTTCGGTCGTGTCAATTATCAAATCTGCTTTTTCGCGCACATTTTGCATCTCTTCTCTTTCGGCGCGAATCGCGGCAAGCAAGCCTTCCCCGAAGTCTGCCGGATGCGGACGGCGCGTTTCGCTGAAACGCCTTTGCAGAACCGCGTCGGACGCTTCAAAAAACAACACAAACGGTGAAAGTTTCCGTTTTAATTTTTCCAATTCGTCGGGAAATTTCGATAAGAAATGACGTTCTCTGATATTGATGATGAGCGCGGCTTTCTCAATTGCCACCTTTTCTTCGGAAGTTGGAAGGAGCAAGCGCGAAAAGGTTGAAAGCATTGTTATCGGCAAATTATCAACACAAAAAAAACCTAAATCTTCAAAGGCGTTTGTTGCCGAACTCATTCCCGAACCGCTGAGTCCGGTAATGATTACAAAAGTTGGATAAACGGTTCCTTCTGTATTATTGTCTGGCATAAAATAGCGAGCTTTATTTCGATTTGATTATTAAGCGCCAATCGAAGTTTTCTAAGTTGTTTATTACTTTTTACGCAGCACCAAGCTACCTCGAAGAATAATTCTCAATCTCGAAGCGCACAAGCGCGTTCGACTCTCGAAAGCCTTCTTTCGCCAACTGGAACTTTATATTTTAAATTGTTTCGGAAAAATTTACGTAGTCAAAACTGTGAAACTACAAATTTATAAATTGCGGCATTGGTTAAAGATAATTGCAAAAAAATGCTTGAAAACAGCCGCTCTTTTCTAAAATATCGTTTGTTGTCAACTGCGGAAACTTTGCCGAATCTACGGCTCGATTAAACCGTAATTTCCGTCTTTTCGTTTGTATATAACCGAAACTCGTTCGTTTGCGGCATTGCGAAAAACGAGAAACTGATTTTCCTCTTCGTTCAGCCGCAAGACGGCTTCTTCCGCCGTCATCGGTTTGACCGGATAATTCGTCGAATCGATGATTGTCGGAGTACTTGCTTCTTCCGGCTTTACGTCATCGGAAGGCGGCGTAATGGTGCTGACTTTCGTCGCTTTTTTATGCTTATCTTTGATTTTATTTTTCAGCTTTAACGCTTGCTTTTCGATTTTGTCAATCGTTTGCGACAAGGATTTATACATATCCGAAACGCTCGTCGTCGCTGTCAATACCTGGTCGTGCCATTTAACGACGATTTCCGAGCGATGCTGTCCGCGCTCGACTTCGATGATAACGTGTGCGTTATCGCTGCCGTTGCCGTCAAACAAATGCGCCAGTTTTTCAAAATGGTTCTCGACATGCGAACGCAGCGCGGGCGTAACTTCAATGTGTCTCCCCGTATATTCAAAATTCATAAATTTCCTCTTCTTTAGTATTTTACAAAGTTATAAAGTTTTTAACGTTTCCGGTAGTTAAGGAATTTCGGAGTCTAAAAAATTTGTAAAACTGTATAAACCTGAAAAGTTTCACGAACTCTGCAAACTCTGTAAACCCCGTTAACCCGTTCAAACAACCGTTTTTCGCTCGCGCGAGCCGGGAATGTGCATTTGGTCTCGGTATTTTGCTACCGTTCGGCGCGAAAGTTTGTTGCCTTCTCTGAGCAAAATTTTCGCCACCTGTTCGTCGGTCAGAGGCTTGTGCGAATCTTCCTCTTCAATCATTTTCTTGATTCTCAGCTTCAGAATGCGCGTCGAAATTTCTTCGCCGTCTTCATTGAGCATACCTTCGGAGAAAAAACGGCGCAGTTCGATAACGCCCTGCGGCGTGTGCGCATATTTCCGATTGACGACGCGCGAGATGGTCGAAAGATGCATTCCGATGTCTTCGGCAACATCTTTGAGCATCATCGGTTTGAGAAATTGAACGCCTTTGTCAAGAAAACCGCGCTGACGCTTGACGATACACTCAGCAACGCGGTAAATCGTCTGCCGCCGATGCTCTATATTTCTGAGAAGGTCAACCGCCGAACGCATTTTTTCCTTGATAAAATCCTTTGTTTCTTTGGTTGTCTCTGTCTGGTCAACCAATTTCTGATAAGTAGAATTGATGCGCAGGCGCGGGCTGCCGTCGTCTGTAAAATAAATGATGTAATCGCCTTCGACTTTCTCAATATAAACTTCAGGTGACACATAAATCGGCTCGTCCGACGAGTAACGCCTGCCGGGAAACGGGTCGAGAATACGGATTTTGTTGATTTCTTTGTCGAGCGCGTGAACGTCAATTCCCGTATGTTTCGACAAATGCTGAAGTCGAGACGGCGTCAAATTTTCAAAATGATTTTTTACCAAATCCGCCGCCAGCGATTCGCCTTCGCCATTTGCTTCGAGCTGCACGAGCAGACATTCTTTCACATCTCGCACGCCGCAGCCGACCGGTTCAAGGCACATCACAACGCTTCGCGCTTTTTCAACCGCTTCGAGCGAGCAATCGCACATCTCTGCAATTTCTTCGTTGGAAGTCGTCAAGCGTCCGTCTTCATCAAGGTTTCCAATAATACAAACTGCAATTTCCCTGAGTTTATCGCTTATTTGATGCAGATTTAGCTGCCACTGGAGATGGTCGGTCAAAGACGGCACTCGCGATAAGAATTGGTCAAAACTCGGCGTGTCTTCTTTAAATTCTATTTCCTGAGTTTTATATCCCGGGTCGAGATAATCCTGGAATTCTCTGCCGTAATCGACTTCTTCAAACGGGTCGGCTTTTTCAATCGTCGGTGTTTCCGTTTCGCTTTCAAAATCTACGCTGCTGTTTTCATCAAAGCCGTTTTCACTCGAATTCTCCACGCCCGACGGGATTTCGACGTTTCTGTCGTGTCCGTTCTCAAAACCTTCTTCCGCGCCGTTAGCATTTTGGTCGAGAATTTTTTCGGAAAATTCCTGAAATTCATCTTCGGTAAAAACTTCTTCCAAAACCGGATTTGCCACCAATTCCTGCTGTATCAACTCGCTCAGCTGAAGCCTAGTCATCTGCAACATCTCGATTCGCTGCCGCAGCTGCGGCGTCAAAACCATCCGTTGGGCAAGTTTTTGTGTAAGTCTTAGTGAAGCCATTTTCGGTTTTAAAGTTTATTGACAAAACTCGTCCAAGTCAATAAATCGAGTTTTGCGAATTGTAAGTATTATAACCGATTCGGAGAAGAAATAGGAAAACAAGTCAAAAAGGTTCGAGATTTCAGATTCTAAATTCCAGACTTAAGATTGAAAAACATTAATTAAAATTCATACCTTAAAATTGGGATGTAGAATTTGAAAGCTGGAAAATGAAACTCTTTATTTGAAATTTGGAATCACGAGTATTGAATCCTGAATTTGAAATCGATTTGAAATCTAAAGACTAAATCTTTCGCCCAAATATAAACGTCTGACTTCCGCGTCTTCTACTAGTTGCTTCGGCTCGCCGCTTCGCAAAATTTTGCCTTCAGTCATAATATAAGCGCGGTCGGTAATCGCCAGAGTTTCGCGGACGTTGTGGTCGGTGATTAAAATCCCGATGCTTTGATTTTTCAGATAAAGAATAATTTCGCGGATGTCGTCAATGGCAATCGGATCAATTCCGGCAAACGGCTCGTCGAGAAGAATATACTGCGGTTCGGTCGCCAGACAACGTGCAATTTCAACGCGCCGCCGCTCGCCGCCCGAAAGTGCGTCACCCCGAGTTCTGCGAACGTGAGCAACGCCGAATTCTTCCAGTAATTCTTCTAGTCGCGCAAAACGCGCGGCGCGTTTCATTTTCATCGTCTCCAAAACCGCCAAAATATTCTGCTCGGCGCTCATTTTTCGGAAAATCGAAGGCTCCTGCGGCAAATATCCTAAACCAAGACGCGCACGCAGATACATCGGAAGCCGTGTCACGTCGCGTCCATTCAGATAAATTTTCCCCGCTTCGGCTTGTTCGAGACCGGTCATCATATAAAACGTCGTGGTTTTCCCTGCCCCGTTTGCGCCGAGAAGCCCGACGACTTCGCCCTGCTCTACAAAAAGGCTTACGTTATCGACAACGCGCCGCCGCCCGTAAGTTTTTTGCAAATTTAGAGCTGACAAAGAATCAGCGAGAATAGTTTGGTAACTGCCATTTGAGGAATTTGAATTTTCGGTTTGGATAGAATCCGACATTTCAGGAAAAGTTTATTGAAAAAATCGGAAAAGGTGAAATGGTAAAAACTTAATATTAGTTAAATCGCCCGCGAGGAAAGTCCGTATTCGTTAAATATTCAAAAGCGTTATTGTTTTTTAATCTTATAAACGCTGCGGATTCTGCCTGTGTTTGTTTGGCTGGTTTTGCTTTCGCCAACGATGCGGTTTTCGCGCAAAAAGACCGTAACTTGCGCACCCTGCGACGAGCCGTTTTCGGCGTCTTCGATGCGCGCCGGGTTTCCGCGCAGAATTATGCTTTCGTTTTCGGCGGTATATTGCGCGTAATCGCCTGCGGCACGGCGTTTTGGCTGCGTTACGACGACATTATTTTCAGCGATTGTTTGCGCGACTTCGTTTTTGTCGTTCATCAAAACGTTTGCCACGCCTGCGACGATTCTGTCCGTGCCTTGCCTGATGTCAACGTTACCTTCGTAGCGAAGCGAATTATTGCTGCGGTTGTAAATCATTTTTTGCGCGGCGGCAAAAACCGGAACGTTTGTTTCTTTGCCGTTTTCGCGTTTTTTGGCGTCATACAAAAGACTCTGAACCGCGCCGTCGCCGAGAAGTTGACCGTCTTTTTGTTTGATGAAAAGACGGTCGGCGCGAACGTAATTATTTTCCTGCCAGGCGCGCGCGTTTCCGGTGTAAAGCGCTGTTTCCGCTTGATGATTAAATTCCGCCGTCTCCGCAGTTATAAAAACGGGCGCGCCGGAATTGCCGAAAGGCGTCGCGCCGCCGGTTTGTTTCTGGCTGTAATAAGTTGTGCTGACTTTGCCGCGCAATGCGGATTTCTCGCCGCGCGTGTCCCAATCAATCTCGCCTGCTTTGGCTCGCGCTTGCGAATCCCAAACGGTCGGCTCGCCGCCTCGAAGCCTGAGAACTTCGTCGTTTGCCGTAAAACTAAATTTATTTGCAATCGCATTGCGGTCGCGCTCGGAAAATTTCGCGTTGCCAAACGCTTCAAAACTCTCGACATCCTGTGTTTTCTGGCTGAAAGCGGCGTTTAATTTATCGGCTGAAATAGTCTGCGTTCCGCGATTTGTGTCTGCCACGGTCGGCACGCGGACCGTTTTTGATTTGCCCGTCGCGGCGCAATTCTTGGCGTTGTTTCCCGTCGGGAAAAAGTCGCAGTCAAAGCGCGCGGCGTTTATAGTGGTTTTGTAATTTTCCGGCGCCGACTGCAAAGGCTCTACGAAAAGTTCTGCGTTTCCGACGGCTTCTGCTCGCTGAAAATCTCTCCCCGAAGCATTCATCACAGTTACAACTTTATCAGCCGTTAACTTTTTGTTTGCGGCGCCGGGATTATTCGAAGGCGCAGTCATTTGAATCGTCGTCCGTCCGTCGGTCTGCATTTGCTGCAAAAGTCCTGCGTCTTGAAACGTTAATTTTATTGCGTTCGGCGCGAAAAGCGTAACTTTTGAGTATTCCCGGGCATTTGCCGGAACTAAAACCGTGCTGCTCGAACCCGTAGCGCTTGCCGTCTGAAGCTGCTGGTTGTCGCCGAAAATTGCGTTTAATTCGTTTGCTGAAATTTCAGTTGTGCGTTCGTTTGTTGTTTGTTTCAAATACGCATTGCCTTTGGCGAAACCGTTTTTCAGCTTTTTGTTGGGAAAAAGCTCCGCCGTCAAATTGTCGCCTTTCAAAAAATCATTTCCCTGCGTAATTTCTGCCGCGCCGGTTAGGAAAATTTTGCCGTTTGACTGTTCGTAAATGGCGTCGTTTGATTTGACAATTGTCGGTTTGTTGTCTTCGACTGTTACGATTTCGACGCCGTTTTTTAATTCAAATCTGTCGGCGTCTTTTTCGTAAATGGCATAATTTGTTTTGATTTTCGTCGGTTTATCGTTGTTTGAAGCGGTTTCGATGTTAACGTTTTCAAACAGTTCAAAGCGTTTGACTTCTTTTTCAACGTTCGCTACGGCGCGATTGGCTTTTGTTCGCGTCCATTTCGTATTGTTTTTCGTCGGCTTTTGATAAATCTCGACATCACCTTCTAAATCAATTTTTCTAACTTGTTTGTCGGTAAAGAAAGCCGTCGCTCGATTTGCCTGAATGTCGGTCGGCTGTGCGAGTTCGCCTGAATTTGTCGGCATTACGTTTATTTTTACGTCGTGTACAAACTCGATTTTCTCCGCCGCCTGGTCAACCACAGCGTTTCCGGCGGAAATTTTCGCATACCGGAGATTCGATTTTGCAAGTTCGGGTGATTCAGAAGCGTTAATCTCAACCGCTTTGAGCAGTTCGAGTCGCTTTTCCTTAATTTTAACAATTGCGCCGATGGATTTCCCCGTCACGTTTTCGCGCGCAAACTCAATTGCTTCCTCAGATTCCGCCGTCTCGCTTGCTTTGTCGTAAGAAAGCTGCTCGGTTTTAACTCTTAAAGCGTCGCGCGTTTCAATACCGACGTTTCCCGAAAAATAGGCGTTGAAATTTTTCGTGCCATCCTCGACCGGAATGTAAATCGCTTTTTGAGCGGTAATTTTGTCGGAACGGTCGCCGCCTGCATCGTCAAAAACTTGCAAGAAAACGTTTTCCAGTTCAAGGTGATTGTCCGTGTAAACGGTTGCGTGGTCGGCTTTTAAATAATATTTCACGAGATTGCCGTCAGCTTCGGTTCGTTCGTAACCGTTAATTTCCGTGACCACATCTTTGGAAAGTTCGGTCGGCAGACTTTTCATCCGAAACTCTTTATTGTTGCGAGCGCGATAAAACCCGACGCCGATTGCCAAAACGGTCGCAACCAGCGCAATCGCCGCTGCGCCGCGAAATAATTGCGGCATCCGCGCACGAAGCTGCAGATTATTGACCGTTTTGCGTTGGACGTTTTCCGGCATTATAAGTTGAAGTCTGCGGCGATTTTCGAGTTCTCGATTTTTCCTGTATGCGAAAAGAAATTAACTTTTCCGCTTTCATCGACAATCCAAACTTCTAAAGCTCCTTTTTCCAGATAGAGACGGGTTTTTTCTTCCATTTCGGCTTTACTGTTGGCAGGCGATTTTATCTCGACACAAATTTCGGGAGCTTTCGGATAAGGTGTGGTTTCGCCGAATTCAGCTGCAAATTCATCCGAAGCCCACGCGACATCGGCGACTCTGACACCTTCACTTGTTAAAATTGAACATTCGATAATAATGACTCCGCTCCGTTTACTTCGTTCAATTTCTCTGGCTAATTTGTTCTGCAAAATCCCGTGGCGGTTTGAAGCCGGACTCATCAAAATAGTGCCGTATTTATTGAGTTCAACTTTATACGGAACATCCCGAAAAAACGGGTCGTTTATCAATTCCTGCCATTTAACCGCTAAATCCATAACCTTTTATCTTTTATAATTATTACTTACGACCGACATTTTCGTAACAAGCAATATTTATAAAATCTTTAAATCTTCGACTTTTAATTGCAGTCTCGTGTTGCCGTTCCACCGATTCGCTTCCGGCGTGTAAGCCAATTCGATGCGCGAGTTGCGCTCTAAAGTTCGCCCGTTCGATTTGTCCACGCCGTCCCACCAGACAGCTTCAAACTGTTTGCCTTTGTCGCCGCGCAGTTTTAATTTCAGATGCTTTTCCTTCATCACAAACGGCTCGGCGGTCAACTCTAAATCGCGTGTGGCAAAAATCGGTTTCGGATTTCCGATGCCGAACGGTTCTAGCTGCTTTAAATCTTCAATCAAATCGAGGCTGAGAGATTGCGATGAAACGAGAGCGTCGATTTTTATTTCAGGAATAAAATCTTCCGCCGATAAATTTTCGGCGGCGTGAGCATTTAATTGTTCGCGCAGCTTATCAATGTTTCCGCCTTTGATTCGCATTCCGGCGGCTCCGGCGTGTCCGCCGAACTGCTCGAAAAGCTCGGAGCAGGCGTCCAGACCGTTTAACAGATGATAACCGGCGATGCTGCGCGCGCTGCCGTGTCCGACGCCGTTTTCCATAGAGATGACAATTGCCGGACGATAAACTTTTTCCGCAATTTTCGACGCTGCCAGACCGATAACACCGCGGTGCCAATTCTCACCTGCGACAACGGCGACGTGCGGAAATTTTGCGCTGCCGCCGTTTTCGACCAGTTCAAGCATTGCAAGTTTCGTGATTTCGATTTGCGCCTTTTGACGCTCTCGGTTGCGGCTGTCCAAAACTTCCGCGTATTCTCTGGCTTTTTCGAAACTGTCGGCTTCAAACAGATTGACGACCGTTCGCGCTTCGTCCATTCTGCCCGCCGCGTTTATTCTCGGCGCGATGCGAAAACCAATGTCGTAGCTTGTCATTTCGTTGTTGCAGTCGGCAACTTCCATCAGCGCGCGCAGCCCGTAATTGTGCGCCTTTGGCAAATCTCGCAACCCCAAAGCAACGATTGCGCGATTCTCTCCCCTCATATCCATCATATCGGCAATCGTGCCGATGGCGACGACTTTCAAAAATCCCGCAACGAGCTTTTCTCTGCCCTTTTCGCGGAGAAGCGCGTGCGCAAGTTTGAATGCGACGCCGACGCCGGCGAGATTTTTGTCCGGGTATTCGCAGCCATTTTGATTCGGGTTGACCATTGCCACGCATTCGGGATTTCCGCGCGCTTCGTCGGATAAATGATGGTCGGTAACAATCACGTCCAAATTATTTTCTTTCGCCCAAGCGAGCGGCTCGAACGAGCGCGTTCCGGTGTCAACGCTGATGACAAGCGAATAACTTTTATTTTTCGCAATTTCGAGATGTTCCTTGTTAAGACCGTAACCTTCGGTAAAACGATGTGGTACGTGAAAACCGGTTTGCGCTCCCAAAATTTCCAAAACTTTTCGCAAAACAACCGTTCCGGTCGTGCCGTCAACATCGTAATCGCCCCAAATCAGAATTTTCTCGTTCTGTTCGATTGCTTTCAGAATACGATTTACCGCGCTCTTCATTCCTTTCAATTGGTGTGGTTCATGTAAATCAGAAAATTGTGGATTCAAGAATTTGCGGGCTTTTTCCTCCGTATCCTGCCCGCGCGCGATGAGCAGAGCAGCGGCTATCGGTGAAACGTTCAAAGCATTTGCCAGATTTTTCACTTCAAGTTGATTATGTTTTTTTATCGTCCAGCGTTTCATTTGCAGCTTAAGAATATAATATTTTAAGACCGGCGCCGATTGCTTAAAAGTTTGATTTCAAAAGGAAATTCTTTCAGAGCGCTATCTCAGTTTAACCGCAAAATTATTTTAATTCAATAAATACACGATTGCGGGCGCAATGTCGGTTAAAGTTTTTATTCGTTCGGAAACTTCAATTTTCATTCTTCCCCAGACAATTGTCGGCACGTTGTTCAATGTGTGATTACGGATGGACAAATCTTCTATGTTGCCGTGGTCGCTGGTTAAAATTACGGTCGTTTTTTTGAAATCAACTTTAGACAGCGTTTCTCTGATAAAAGCAGCAAGCTGCGGCAGATGTCTTTCGGCTTTTTCAAAATCCTGTTCGTGTCCGATTTTGTCTGTTATAAAATGTTCATAAAGCGTAAAACGGTGCGTTCGGGTTAAATCGGCTAAAATTTCGCCCGCCGCTTCGGGCGAAAAAAACGGCACGTCAAAGCCTCTCTCAACCAAACCTTGATTGGTAAAATCGTGGAAGACGGCTTTTCGTCCGAGTAAATCCGGCAGACGGCGAAACGGTAAATCAGCTGCTTCGACGGCGCACGTCGTTGCCGATTTCCAGCGCGGCGTTGTTTGAAAAAACTGCGGCGTGTAAGCATTAGCAAAAACATTCGGCTCTACACCGAGTTTTTTCAATTGCAGGAAAATTGAATTCTCTTTTATCACTTCGCGCAACGTTTGATTGGGGAAACCTTGTTTGTGATGTCTCAGAATTTGCGGCGCATTGACACCGGTTAAAATTGTCGTCTGTCCCGAAGCGCTTTGCGGGCGACCTTCGACGCCGAGACACGCATCGGTTGGCGTTAAAATGCCGTCGAAAATAATATGAGAAGTTTCTCCTTCAAAATTTGCGAGAGGCGCGATATTTTTGATTAAAGACAGCGGATTGCTCTCGCCGCGCCTACCTAAACCCAAACCGTCAATAAAAAAGAGAAGAACCGAAGGTAAATTCATTCATTTATATTAACAAGCAGAAAAACTTTAGAAAACCACGCTGTTTTCCCAGGATAATTTATCGTGGTTGGTGTATAATATATTGAATTTATTGACAAGCGTTGACAGAAAAGAGTAATTTTTTATTTGTCATCGAATCATCTCATTGTTCGGTTTTATAAATTTTTGACACTTTTGCCGAAGTTTCTCATAACCGAAAAACTTTTTTTGTTTTAATTTCAAGGAGAAAGAATGAAACTTTTATCTTTCATCAAAAGCTTGCTTTTGACTGTGGCGTTTTTTACGGTTGCGGTTTCGGCGCAAACGACTTTTACCAATTCCGCCTCAATAACCATCAACGACAACGCGCCCGCAACTCCTTATCCTTCAACCATTTCGGTTTCAGGATTGTCGGGAACGATTGCCGCCGCTCCTGGCAGCGTGAAAGTTCAGTTAAAGAATTTCAGCCATCCTTACCCGGACGAGGTCGGAATTGTTCTAGTTGGTCCGACCGGCAAGGCATTTCTTATACAAGATGCGGCGGGTGACAAACCGATGAACAACGTTACCTACACTTTGAGCGACGACGGCGCGACGCTACTGCCGGCAACAGGCGCGTGGACGGCGGGAACTTACAAACCGACGGCATACGTCAACGACGACGTATTTCCCGCTCCCGGTCCGGGAACAAACTATGAAGCTCCCGCGCCAATCGGTTCTGCAACTTTTTCTTCCGTCTTCGGCGGAACAAATCCAAACGGAGACTGGAAACTGTATATAGCAGACTTTGACGCGCAAGACGCGGGAAGCATCTCCGGCGGCTGGTCTCTGACAATCACAACCGCCGGCAGCACAGGCGGCGGCGGAACGACTGCCCGCGCCAACGTAGATTTTAACGGCGACGGCAAAACCGATTGGGCGGTTACGCGCGGGACGACTTCGCCTTTTACCGAAAAATCGAGTCAAAATTCCCTTAATAATGATTCTGTCGCTAAATCATATCGTGAACGTCTGAAAATGCGAAAGCAGAGTGTAAATTCGGCGGCAGCCCCTACGCAGATGTATTGGTATACGAATCTCAACGGAACCGGCTCGACAAATGTCATTCAATTCGGCACATCTGAAAGCGATCTTGTTATACCCAAAGATTTTGACGGCGACGGCAAAGACGACATCGCCATTTGGAGACCGGCGACCGCAAACTTTGCATCTGCCTTTTACATTCTGCAAAGCTCGAACAATACGATCAGGATTGACCAATTCGGTATGACGGGCGACGACCCAACCGTTACCGGCGATTACGACGGCGATAAAAAGGCAGACCCGGCAACTTTCCGCTGTCCCGAAACGGGCGGACAATGTTATTTCTTCTATCGCGGAAGTTTGAATAATTCGACTCGAAGAATTACATACGTTCCCTTTGGTTTCGGAAAACCCGGTGATTACTACGCAAATCCAGGTGATTACGACGGCGACGGCAAAGACGATTTCTGTTTGCAGCGCGACGGCGGCAGCGGCGCAGGACAATTTGTTTTGCTCAAATCGACAAATATGAACGTGGAATATATCAATTGGGGTCGCGCAACCGATACGATTGTACCGGGCGATTTTGACGGCGACGGAAAATCCGATTTTATGCTTACGCGCGATATTGGCGGTCGCTTAAGCTGGTCTCTTTTGACGAGAACCGGCGGCGGAACAGGTGCTTCCCCGATCTTTTGGGGTATTCCTACCGATTTTGAAGTGCCGGGCGATTACGACGGCGACGGCAAAACAGACATTGCCATTTGGCGACCGAATCCAGACCCGAACCAAAACTATTATTATGTCAGAAGGTCGAGCAATACGACTTTACAGTCATTCGAGTGGGGATTGAGCGGCGATATTCCCGTTCAAAACTGGTATGTCCATTGATTTTTAAAAGTTAATCTTCGGATTGAGGTTGAGAACTTCTCTCAACCTCTTTTTGTATCGGCTGAAAGTATTTCGGTTTCAAATTGTGTTCTTTTAAGGATTGAAACGTTATCTCGTCAGTTGCCGAGATTTGTGTTTCGGGTAAAATCTTCACCAGCGAATCGTGCGCTGCAAATGCTTTCAAAGCAATCAAATCCTCCGGCGAAGAGAAAACGAATTCGTCAATTGCGCCGCCTTTTAGTAATGCTTTTAATCTCGCATTTTCGTTAGTTCCCGTGATTTCCGCGCGGTAGATTTCCAGTGCCATTACAATTGCGCCTTTTTCCGACAATTTATTTTTTATTTCTTTTTCCGCAAAAAGCATTTCAATCGACAAAAAACTTTTGCCGCCAATGTCGTTTTCGCCCACATAATCGTAAAGCGCCGCCAAAACCGCTTCACTTTCAACAGAACTCGGAATAATGTCGGCGTGAAGCGAGGCAAAACGCAGCCGGTCGGAAACCGCTTCGCCGAGCGCGCAGACGCGCACCGCGTCGAGTTCAAACAAGTCTATTTCATATTCTTCGAGCGTCTGCAAAAAATAATCGACTGCAAAAATATCGAGAAAAATCAACCAGTCAAAACCGGTCAATTTACTGAAAAGTGCAGTTGATTTTTCATCTAAAATTAACTTTTCGGTTTTTATCGGCGGAAACTGTATTACGTTTGCGCCGCTCGCACCAAGCGCGGAGGCGCGCTTTTTATTTGCCGGATTTGCAATGAGCGCGTATGTTTTTTCATTGCTTGAGATTGCCATTTAACTAAAGATTTTAACCGTCCGGCTTGATTTGGCAAGTTTGCATTTGCGGATTAAAAAAAGTAAGGTTTGAAGTTTGGCGCAGTTTGAAAGCGACTCGTGTGAGAAATTTCCCGTCCGCCGTCAAGCCAAAGATTTTCCCTTATGAAAGCAATGATTTTAGCCGCAGGTTTTGGCACGCGGCTTTTTCCATTAACGATTGACCGCACAAAACCGGCGATTCCTTTCCTGGGCAAACCGCTGGTCGGTTACGTCGCCGAATACGTCGCCCGTTACGGCTTCAAAGATATTATCGTCAACCTTCACCATCAACCCGAATCCGTCAAACGCGCGCTCGGCGACGGCTCGGATTACGGCGTAAAAATTCATTACACATTGGAAGTGCCGAAAATTCTGGGAACCGCCGGAGCGCTCGACAACGCGCGTCATCTGCTCGAAGACGAAACTTTTCTTATCGTCAACGGTAAAATCATCACTGACATAGACATCGCCGCCGCGCTCGAAACACACCGCAAGACGGGCGCGCTAGCGACAATGGTTTTGAAGGAAAACGCGATGCGCGAAAGATTTACGGTGGTCGAAACAACAGACAATTTCGTAACCGCCTTCGGCGATTTTCCCGAAAACAGCGAACGAAACAAAATCCAAAATCCAAAATCCAAAACGCAAAATCCGCTGATGTTTACCGGCATACACATTCTCGAACCGCGCGTTTTCGATTATATTCCGCGCGGCGTTTATTCCGACATCGTTCCGACGTTTTACAATCCGGCAATTCGTAACGGCGAACGAATCGCCGCGCACCTGAGCGACGGAAATTGGTTTGAGCTTTCGACAATCCCGCGTTATCTCGATATTTCTCTGGCGATGATGAACGGCAAAAACGTCTGCAAAGGCGAAAATTGCCTCATCTCGGCAAACGCGCAGATTTCAAATTCCGTAATCTGGGACGATGTCGTCGTCGAAAGTGGTGCGCGCCTTAATCGCACGATAATCGCCGACGGCGTAACCGTCAAAGCGAACGAAACGTTTGAAAATGCGGCAATTATCCGCGCCGACATGCTGCGCCAGAGCAGCGAAATTCCCGAAAAGGCTTTAAAAGGCAAAGTTGTCGGCGAAAATTATGTCGTCCCGCTCAATCAGTGATAATATTCACCCGCAAACGACACAAATAATACGAACAAAATCCGTGTTTATTTATTTTTTGTGATTGAATTTTATGTTTTCGGCAAAGGAAAATTTAAGACAATTTCTTGTCTCGCAAAACAAGCCCGTTAAAATCCAGCCTTTGACGCCTGACGCTTCCGTTAGAGAATACTTTCGCATCAATTGGAATGATTCGACGGCAATCGCCTGTGTTTATCCCGAACCTTTTTTGCCGAAAGAGCAAACTTACCTCAATGTTACGAATCTTTTTCTGCTCGGCGGTTTGCCGGTCGCTAAAATTTACGATTTCAGCGGCGCGCTCGGCGTTATCATTCAGGAGGATTTCGGCGACACGATTTTGCGCGATGTTTTGGAGAAAGCTGATTATAAAGAAAAAAATGAATTATTAAATGAAGCGATAAAATTGATTGCCCGCATCCAAGCCGCAACCGAAAAAGCGTTTGAAATAAATTCGATTTCTTCGCGTTTGCGGTTCGACGAGGAGAAACTCGCCTGGGAACTCAATTTTTTCAAAGAACATTTTTTTGAAACATTCAAAAAACAGTCGCTTTCCGTAAAAGATAATCACACATTAGCCACGGAGTTTACCGAACTGGCGCGCGAACTCGAACGACACGCCTCCGTTTTGTGTCATAGAGATTTTCACGCGGCGAATTTGATGATTGATCCGGAAAACCGTCTGCGGATTATTGACCAACAGGATGCAAGAATCGGCGCGGCAAGTTACGACTTTGTTTCGCTGCTGCTCGACCGGGTTTTAGAAACACCTGACGAAGATTGGCTCGAAGAAAAGATTCGGTTGTTCCTGGCGGAAAGAGACAAACTCGATTTGGAAAAAATTTCCTTTGAAGAGTTTTTAAACGAGTTTCGCCTGCAAACAATTCAACGCTGTCTGAAAGCCATCGGCACATTTTCCTTTCAATCGGTCGTGCGCGGCAAAATTTACTTTATTCCCTTTATCGTACCGATGTTTCGCATCGTTTTGGACGCGGCGGAAAATTTGGGACGTTTTCCGAATTTGCAAAGAATAATCAAAAAACAGATTTAGAAGTAAAATATTTTTTCCTGCTTGTTAACCTTTCGCCTGCCGGGAGCGTTATAACTACAGATAAAACAAATGCAGCCGAATTTTTCGGCTTGTTTCCCGCTTCAATTCAATTTAAAGAGAGGAAAATTATGGACCCGCGAATAGTTCACGAATTTATGTCAAATTTAATGCCGATGGCGATTGTCATTACCGGCACCGTCGCTATTGCTTGGGTGTTCGGCGTAATTGTCTCGGCGTTCAAACAGCGCGCGCGTCTGCGTGCGCAAACGGAGTTTCACAATCGTATGCTGGACAAATTCAGTTCCGCCGAGGAATTTACGGCTTATTTGAAATCCGACGCCGGAAAAAGTTTTTTTGATAATCTGGACAACGCTCCGATGACCCCTTTAAGTAAAATTTTAGGCTCAATTCAAAAAGGCGCGATTTTAACTTTGCTCGGTTTGGGACTGATTATTTTGGGAAATATCTTCACGCCTCAAGACGGCGGCGGCTTGATGTTCGTTTTCGGCGTCGTCTCATTTATGATTGGCGCAGGCTTTCTGCTTTCGTCATATATTTCCTATCGGCTTGCCAAAACATGGGGAATGATTACGATGAACGACAAGCGTGTTTCCGATGCCTCTGCGCCCGTTGCCGAAATATAAATTTTTTGACCGAGTTTTTGTATGTTCCGAAAAGCGATGATAAACGAAGATGCGTCGGAGTTGAAAAACTCCGCGCTTTTCGCCGTTGAGCGTGCTGTCGACAGACATCAACTGACAATGACTGACGAAGCGAGATTTGAAAATTTTTATAACGAGCATTCCCGTCCGCTCTGGGCGTATGTGTGCCGCGTCGCAAAAAGCAGCGAAATTGCCGACGACGTTGTCCAGGAAAGTTTTCTGCGCTTTCTCGGCGCTCCCGCGCGCACGAACTTTAACGAAAAAGCATATCTTTACCGCATCGCCACCAATCTCGTCTATGATTATTTTCGGCGCAATTCACGCGATGAGAAACGAGAGTTCAAGTTAGTTTCGGGTAAAATCGAAGATGAGGTTTACGAGCCGTTCGTCGTCGAAAGCGAAGTAGCGCAGGTTTTCGATAAACTAAAAATGCAGGAACGCGCGCTACTCTGGCTTGCTTATGTCGAAGGACACGAACACTCGGAAATCGCCCAAATGCTCGGACTGAAATCTTTGGGTGTGCGCGTTCTGCTGTTTCGAGCCAGGCGAAAGTTAGCCGTTCTTTTGGACGCGAATAATTTTGGAGTTGAAAAATTATGATAAATCAAAAGAAATGCGAATTTGAATTGACGGTTGTTAAATTTTCAAGGTCGGGTTTATCGAACGAAGAAATTAGTGCGCACGTTCGAGACTGCGCAAGTTGCCGCGAGACTTTGAAAGTCGCCAGCTGGCTTCAAATGTCCGCAAAGTCCGCCGCGCCGCAAGCGAAAAATCTGCCCGCCGCCGGATTTGTGTGGTGGAAATCCAGAATCCAGGAAAAAAGGCGCGCTGCCGAGCGTGTCGTACAGCCTATTTTAATCGCGCAAATTGCCGCCGCATTTGTTGCTTCCGCTACGCTGATTTGGCTGCTGTTTTCAAAATCACCGCAATTTGATTTTCTTGATTTTGCCTTCAGCCAAGCCTTTGCTTCGATGAAAGTTGTCGCCGTTCCGTTTCTCACCGGAATAATTTGCTTCGCATTCTTCTGCGCGGCGCTGGTTTTTATTCTGCGCCGCTATCTGTCGGGAAAATGACTAAATAATTTTCATCAATACCGTGTACTTTGAAAAAAAGCCTTTAGTTAGAAAGGCTTTTTTTCTTTGCCGTAAATTTTCCGAAACAAATTGCATTATTCATGCATCAAATTTGCTGTTTGTCTCCTGTATCAATAGTAATGTGTTTTATTTTGCATTAATGTGAGTTGCGAGAATGACTACCGAGTCAATAATCTTTGAGCAACCACTAATGATTCGATTACAAGAGATATTTTAGAAAAAGGTTCTTACCCGTTTTTTCACTTGGTCGCACCTTTGCCGGTTTCGCAAATTTTAGTTGCGATAATTAGCCAATTGGTGCATTATGAGCTTGGAACTTTTGTTCTTTGCAACACACTTTAATTTAAGGAGTTTAGAAAGTTATGGCTTCGATTATTAAATCTTCACAAAGTCCTGTGAACTTAGAGGATATTTCTGGAGGGGATAAAGTAGGCAGTATCAAACAATCCCTTTGGAAGCACCTTTTTTTGGTGTTACTTCCGCTTCTCTTTATTGGAATGAGTTGTAGTACGGCTGCGGCACAGACGCCGCGCGCCTACGTTACGAATATCTACACCGACACCGTTTCGGTGATTAACACAACGACCAACTCTGAAATCGCAATCGTCGCGGTCGGGTCTCATCCCATTGCGGTGGCAACATCGCCCGACGGCGCGCGCGCCTATGTAGCAAATCAAAATTCCGGCAGCGTTTCGGTAATTAATACTGCGACCAACACGGTAATCGCTACTATTTCTGTCGGGGTTGGTCCGAGTGGAATAGCAATTACTCCAAACGGTACCCGCGTTTATGTGACAAACCAAGGGGACAACACTGTTTCAGTAATTAACACGGCAACTAATACGGTAATTGCTACTATCACTGTAGGGATTGCTCCGTTCGGGGTGGCAGTCAGTGCAGATGGCACGCGCGCATACGTTACAAATTTAATCTCAAACTCTGTTACAGTCATTGATACGGCAACCGGCACGGTGGTCGCTACCGTCGCTGTCGGAACTCGTCCGTTTGCCGTAGCACTCAGTCCCGATGGAACCAGAGCTTATGTGGCAAATAGCACCTCCGACACTGTTTCGGTAATTAACACGACCAATAACACTGTAATTGCAACCGTCGCTGTGGGCGATGCTCCGATTGCATTGGCAGCTACCGGCACACGTGTCTATGTGGCAAATCAGTATTCCAACAATGTCTCGGTAATCGACACGGCTACTAACACCGTTATTGCTACCGTACCTGTTGGATTTTATCCGAGTGGAGTAGCAATCAGCGCTGACGGCGCTAGCATCTTTGTGACAAACCAAGGCTCTGGTAATGTCTCCGTAATCAATGCGGCAACTAACACCGTAACGGCTGCGATAGCTACCACCGGCTCATGTCCTTTTGGAATAGCAGTTACAACCAGGACAACATCCGGCGGGGGCGTGACAGCGGCATCTGTATCCGTATCGGGTAGAGTAACCGATTCGCGTCGTAGAGGAATTTCGCGCGCAACTGTCAATTTAACCGACCAGAATGGTGTTGTTCATACTGCCAGAACAAACTCGTTTGGATATTACAGTTTTAAAGATGTTGTGGTAGGACAAACTTATATCATCAATGTCCGTTCAAAAAGTTATCAATTTAATCCGCAGGTGATTTCTTTAACGGAAGATTTAGGTGGATTGAATTTTACCGCTCAATAGCTTAACCAGGCAAATAACTAAAAAATAAAAAGCCATGAGTTTTGACGCTCATGGCTTTTTATTTTTCCCAACTCAGATTCGGTAGTCGTGCGGTTGAGTACAAAATTTACCTTTTAGTTTTGGCTTCTATAGTCGGACATAGTAATTTAAAATGTTTGTAAGCGACGCGCATCCATTCGAAACATTCAAAAACGACTCGATTAAAAGAATGGAAATTTGCAGAAAAGCAAAAGCAGTCTAAAAGCAGCCAATATACGGCGCTTGGCTGCTTTGTTACACAGCAGAGTTTTTCACAGCTTTCCAATACCAGGTAAAGGTAACCAAATAGATAACTTGTAGTATTATTATAAATCTATACTTATGAATCAAACATACATAAGTGGCTTATTTTACTTATACTTACCGAATGTTACAGAGTGTTATCTATTGAATATCTAAAGATGTTTTGTTGCTCTGTATTACTCTATAAAAGCAAGTAACAGATACATTATTAGATACAGGCGTTTGCAACCAATCAAATTATTTTGATAGACTGCTTTTGCTTAATTGGATATTCAGTTGTCAAAGAACTGGATAGAGACGGTTTGAGAAATAGACGCTCAAGCCGTTTTTCTTTTATTTAATGTATCTTTTCATTAGTTTGACCATATTCTTTGAATAAATGTTCGTGAATAAGTTTATAAATACCATTTAATTCACTTAGTTTTTTCTGTATTTGTCTAAGCTCCATTTCTGCTAAAGATGCCTTTGACGGACAATTAACCGGTAAAGGTTCGTTACTTTGAAGGGCATGCTGGATACTAGGCAAAGTATCTTCTACGCTAATAACCAATGCTTTTGACCAACTATTTAATTCATTAAATAAGGTTTCTAATTCTTTGTCTTCCATATCTACTCCAGTGATTTAGTAATTCCAAGCTATTCTTTGTCGGTTTCTTTCTTCGGTCTTCCGGCTTTTCGGTTCTCTACCAAAGCTAAATCTTTTTCATTTATCATATAAACATTAGAGAACTTTTCAGCAGGTAACTTACCTTGTTCAATCAAGGCAATTACGCGCCGTCTTGATACTTTTAGCCGTTCTGCTGCCTGTGTCGTCGATAGTTTCATTTAATTAAACCAATCCTCAACAGAAAGATTAAATCTTTTTAGTCAACTATGCAAACCGTTGTATATTTCTTTTAGATAAAACTATTCAAATGATTGCATAATATCACTTGACTAAACTATTCAAATGATTGTATAGTTTATAAAGATTGATTAAGTCAATCAAATTCAAAATACGGAGTGATTAAAATGACTAACGAAAACACAAACGAAACAACAATAACCGGCTTCTGTGATGTATGCGGCAATCAAGAAACTGACAACATTGAAACATTAAAAAGTGAAGGCTGGTATCTTGGACGCAGAGAGCATTTTTGCCCAACCTGCAATGACTAAAGACGAAAGGCTTAGGTAATTTGGCGAAAACCTAAGCCCTTCTATTTCCCTTTTTTATAATTACGAAAATTCAACAAACCTAAAAGGAGAAGATTTGTTATGAAACACAATACAACAAAAAGAAATGAACACAAAACCACAATCACGGCACATCTTGAAATGATGCTGGTGATATTCACACTCGCGGCGTTTTTCTTCGCCGCCGGATATTACTTGGCATCGGCGCAAGTCGCGTCTATGCTGGCAGCACAATAAACGAATGATTCTGCAACTGCGGATTCCGCAGTTGTAGAATAAACAATTTGACCCAATCAGAAATGGTTGGACTGACTAAAAAGGAGTGATAAAAATGACAGACCAAGAATTTGAAGCACAAATGGGCGTAAATATGAAAGAGGTATTGGCAGCAAAACAAACAAAAGGCGGCGTTGATTTCTATACGTTGCCGGTTTCAACAAACGTGGCGGTCAATTGGAACGGCTACCATTTCGGACTTTTGAAGCCGTATAAACAAAACAAAAGGCGAGAAAAGGCAATTTCCTGGATTTTAGAACAATTTGAGAAAGGAACGCTGAAACCTTTAACATTGCGGCACGGCTTGGAAAACGTGGAAATAGAATGAAACTGTTTATAGAAATTAACGTTCGCAGAACGTAAAGAGAAAAGCCGTAAGTTTTGACGCTTACGGCTTTTCTTTATTACGGCGGGCAAACTGGCAGAGACGGCGCGGGGTGAGATCGAAGAGGCGAACCTTTGTTCAGTCGGTGGTGGGTGCTGGGGTGATACAAGAAAATTCTAGAACGGGACGCGCTGGCACCATTCGGCAATCGAATGCGCGCCCCATTCGCAACCGCACGCGCGCCGCGCGTCGGTAATACGGGTATTAGATCAGGCGAAACGGCACACATTCCCAGTTCTTGCTAGGTTGGTATCTTGCCGCAAGTGCAAGCCCAAGCGCATCGCCTCTATCAGGTGAGCGTCCGATTCGTTTCTTCACTTCGTCTTTTGATTCGAGCTTTATCCGTCCGCGCGAGTCGTAAGTGAATTTTATATTTGTTAAATCGACAGCAAGGCGCGAATCGGGCGGCAAAGCGAGCTCGTCTTTTTGAAGCATTTCGCGGATCAGCCACCACATTTCGGCGCGGCGGTTGAAGAAGCGTTCTTTTTCACGCGCCGATTCACCTCCGTTTATCGGTAAAACTTTTACTCGACGTTCCTTTAAGCGGTCTGTAACTCCGCCGCCCAAACCGGCATCATCAACGGCGATTTTCTCAATGCCTGCTGCTTGAATTTCGCCCGCCGTCACCATTAGGTCTTGCCCCCGTTTTGCTTTCATCTCGCCGACCGTGCCGTCTGCAAACAGTTCGCAAAGGATAGTTTCATCTGAGCCGAAACGCGCCACGTCGCAGCCCAGGGCAACAGGTCTGCCAAGTGGTTTTTGCCAGCGAGCCTGTGCTCGTTCGACGTCTGCCAGCGAGACAAGCATATCGTCGCCCTGTTCGGGGAAAAGCCCTAGCACACGCGCCCTGTAAAGAGCCGTATCGCGCCCACCGTATTCGATAAGGCGTTCGCCAATCCAATCCCGCGTAACCGCGCCTGGTATAACTTGCCTTCCTTCCAAAACGTTCGGATGTTCTTCCGCCGAAAGACGGACAACATTCCAAAGCGGCGAATCACACACTTGTTTGAAGCGGCTCATCGGGTCTGTCGGATTGCCGATTGCTAAAAATCTGTCGTTGTCACCGACAGCTACGCCCTCCGCTGCGTCCCAAAAACCGCCCTCAATGCCCGTTGCTTCGTCAAAAACTATCATCACCTTCGGCGCGTGAATACCTTGAAATTTCGTCGGGTCGTTCGTTGACAGTCCGATGGCAAACCAATCTTCGGCGATGTTTAACTGTGTTTGCAGAATCTCGCCGCCAAGTCCGTGCTCATACCGCGCATTATTAAAGGCGCGTCGGATTTCCCGCCATAGAAGATGCTCGACTTGATGCCACGTCGGAGCGGTTGTTAAGACCTTCGAGCCTTCATTGGTAAACAAAAACCAAAGAACCAAGTGAGCTGCGAGAAAAGTTTTGCCGACACCGTGTCCGGCTGGTGATGCCGTTCGTCGGCTATCCCGGACGGAATGGCACAAATCTATCTGTTGAGGCGTGAGGTATTTCACGCCCAAAACATTTTGTATAAACCAAGCCGGGTCATTTCGCGCACGTTTTACAAGCGTAATCGCTTCATTCTTCATCGGGCGCGCCCTCCGCTGCCAGTGCTACGATTGCCGCAAAGGTCAAACCCTTACCGTTCGACTTGATGTCTAAGTTATCAGTAAAAAGTCGGTGGAACTTTCCTAACAATTGAAGGGCTGTAAGCCTGTCGCGGGTTGCTTCGTCTTTAGATAAAGCAATCGTTGAAAGTTCCAACAGCACCTTGTCCGAGCTTAAAGCGGCTTCGTTTACTCTTTGTTTACACATCTGTGAGATGTTAGCTTTTGTTAACATCCGAGATGCGGTAACACGAAGCGTGTCATCCGAGCCTTGATAACCCGCGAGCCGTGCGGCTTCGGTCGCATTGCCATTCGCCGCGCCGATAAACGCCTCGACGAAAAGCCGCTGCTTCGTTGTGAGTTCGGAATGTTTATTGTCTGTTTGTCGTGAGGTTTGCATAAATTACTCCTTCAGCCTTGCCGCCATTTCCGCGTCGGTAATATCCGTAACAACGATATTCACCACGCACCAATCGAACAAATAAGAAAAGTGGCGAGTTTCTACCTTGAAATAATGTGTCTTATCGCCGACTTGGTAACAGACGCTGTCACCAACGTTTGGGATGGGGATAAATTCGCCGCCTTCAAACTGTATAGAACCTTCTTGGACTTCGTCGGAAGGGCGTGGCTGCCCTTCCTCTTTGTATTGGAATTCGATTTTGTATTTCATTTTCATTTCCTCCTAGAAGTGCCTGGAATATTCGCCCAGCGATGCTTCGATAAGCGGTTTAATTTCCTGGTCTGGTGTTACATTTTCGGCTGAAACTTCGCCGATTTCAAGTTTTCGCCGAATATCAGTTACCGTGATGCCGAAGAAGGTTTGACCCGGTCCAACTCCATTGATGATTGCGGTTTGTTCGCCCGGATGCATTCCCGCCTCTCGCAGCGCGACTCTGATAGAGTCCAGGTTGTTTTGATAAGTCGTTGCGGCTGTCAGATAATTCGCCAAAGATTTCTCAAACTCTGCGAATTTTGAATTAACTACTTTGTTTGACCCGGCGACGACTTCCAGTCGCTTTTGCAGGTCGAGTAGATGAGCCTTTCGGTCGGCTTCAATGTTTGTCTGTTTGACTATCTCCGCCGCTTGCTGCTGTAATTCCGCAAATTCGAGCGCAGCCCGTGCGTTTGCTAAATCCTGCGCGTTTAGTTTTGTGTTTCCAGCGGCAACCGATTGCTGAATTGATGCAATTCTTGCCTGTGCCGATTCGACGGCGTTAGTTGTTTCGTTTGTTCGAGTCATTTAGTTTTCCCTCCGCGTCGCCAGGAACCAATCGACGCTAAACGTAAAACTTGCGTTAGTTCCGGCGATTGTCCAGCTCACCCGCAAAGTTTCGCTAAACGGGCTGGTGATGTTTATTACTTCGCGTCCCGCCGCCGTTTTTTGCGCGAAAGTTCCGATTGTGTTGTAGCTGATGCCGCCGTCGAGCGTGTCTTCGATTAAGACGTTCAACGTTGGTGCTGTGCCCGATGCGGCGGATACATTCAATTGAGCGCGGACGCTGTTGCCGCCGCTTGCCCGCAAATCGCCGCTATTGCCGTTTGTTGTTCTCGCTAATGATTCAATTACTTTTGCCATTTTATTTATTTTTCTCCTCTAAGTTTGAAATTTCGATTGATTTGATTATCCGTTCCTGCGGTGATAAAACGTCCCGAGCGACGCTTTGTTTTAATCCGGCTAGTCGCAGGCGGTCATCCGCCGACAGTCCGTTTGTTGTGGTTTTAGTGCTTTCATAAATTCCGAGCGACATTCGCTGCTCCGATGAAATCGCGTCCGGTTGCTTTTCGGATAGTCGCGCTAATTGCTCCATTTCGTTATTTACTTCAAATTCATTCATTGTTAGTTTTTTCCTTGCTCTGTGAGCATCTTTTATTTGTTTAGCCTTGCCTTACCATTCCCTTTTATATGCTCATAACTACGCTTCGCAGATTTTCCGGCTGTGTGTATATTCTTTCGGCTTCCGCTTCCGATTCGCCGTTATAAATGGCAATTGCAAGTTGTTCATCGAGAAATAGGTTGAAGCCGTCGAATAAAGATTCGTCATTCAAAACCAAATCAACTTTGGAATTGTAAGCGTCATAAACTTCGTTTAATTCGTTTATTTCTCTTTGTTGATTTATCAAATAATCTGCTAGGTCATAGCCGTTTGCTTTTTGTTCGTCTGTGGCGTGGTTTTCTATCAAAGAAGATACTTTGACATCCAAACCTAACCTTCTCGCGTCTGTGGCAATTGTCTGCCAAAGCTCGAAGCCGTCCGCATCCGGGTAAATAATAATTTGACGGTTACCAAGCCTTTGCAGCCGTTCAACCTTTAACCACTGCTTTGAGCCAGTCGCCAGCCAAACGAATTGCGGCATACAAAGACTTGCGATGATTGCCGTTTTTTCGGCTTCGACAATGGCAGCTGGTTTATCCGGGAACTTGCTCAAAAGATGTTGACCAAAAAAGATTTGCATCAAACTAAAATCTTTTTTGATTTTGCCGTGCATCCAATCAACTTTGAGTTGTCGGGTTTTACCATCTTCAATCCAAGCTCTAACTATTTGCCGTTTCCCGGTCCGCGTGTCATAACGCATTATTTTGCCCGTGTGAATCTTGCCGCGTCCGTCAATTTGCCAAAAGACTGTTAAGCCGTCTTTGTATGTGCCGATGTAATACCTTTGCAAAACGCCCTGAATTTCTTCGGAGCAATCCGGGAAAAGATTTAACAGAAATTGAACAAAGGCGTTTCGGTCGTAATTGCGAAGCGTCGCGTGTAGATGTTCCGGCGCGATGAAGTCAAAAGATTTCGTTTCGTTTTGTAAACAATTGTTTACATTTTGATTTGTGTTTTGTGTCCAATGGGACACACGGGTTTTTACAAACTTTGCGCCGCTTGGATTGTCGGCAAAGTATTGTTTCGGTTTGTAGTGATAACCGCATTTGCTTTCACGGTTGCAGCGTCCGACATCGTTCGATAGATATTCGCCGCGTTCATCCTGGTAGCGAACGAAAACGCCTTTCGAGTTACACTTCGGGCAAGTGTGCCGCGATTTGATTCCTTTGTATGTTTCGAGTTGAATCATAAATTTAGGTTAAGAATAAATGTTTTTTATGGCTTCACTTTTTTCACTTTTTTCACTTTTTTTCACTTTCACATTTTCAAAAGGTGAAAAAGGTGAAAAAGGTGAGCGTTAAAAAAACATTTTTTCTAGTCATCTGTTTTTACTTCCAGATAAACACGGTTGCCGTTATTCATCTTTTCAACGATAAAGCCGTTTGCTTCGAGCCTGTGTCTGAAATTCGATTTCTTTAAAGGCGATGCGCCGTCATCCTGGCAAAATATCCGATAATCCGAATATAGGTTTTTGAGTAAAATATGATCGGTTGCGCTTGGCTTGTAGGAATTTTCAGCGACAAAACAGGCGACGCTATCAGATTCCTGTTTATAGGCTTCGAGCGTGTCTTTGACAATTTTACTTTCTGTGAACTTTTCCGTTTTTAACAATCGTTTCAATCCGTCAATAATCCAATTGAAAACTCCGGCAAGCTCCGTCTTAATAATCTTGTCGGCAAGCGTCTTGTCCTGTTCATTTTCGGAAATGGTAACGCGAAAAGGAATAATTAACAGCCGTCTGAAGTATGCATTTGAATGGTCAAAATCTTTCGGTAGTTCATTGCAGTTGAAGGCGAGCTTTGCATAATTTGCCATTGTGAACGAATTACCATATTTTAAACGCGCCTGGATCGGTTCGGTTGAGACAAGGTTTTTAAACTCGTCGCGTGTCCGTGTGGCGTTAATCTCTGAGCCGTAATTGAGCAGTTTATAGGCGATAAGTGCGCGGTTATGTTCTTCGAGCAAATTTGAAAGTGAAAAGTTTGAAATGTTTTCTTTGCCTAGCAGTGCGTTCACTATGTCGAATAAAACAGATTTGCCGTTTGCGCCGCTGCCATATAAAAGTAACGCCTTTTCCATTTTAAGATTCTTGGTGAAGACATAGCCAAAAAACTCAGCAACTATGTTTTGCAATTCCTGTTCGGGTAGAACTCTAGCGAGATACTTTTGGAACATCGGACAAGTTGCCGTTTCGTCGTATTCAAACGGCAATTGATAGGTGAGAAAATCTCTTGCGTTAAAGTCTCGCAAAATTTGAGAATCTTTAGAAATTTCAAACGTGCCATTTAGTAAATTGATTAAAACTTTTCCGTTCTGCGGTTGTATCGGTTCAAAATGCGCCGACGAAAGGAATTGATTGTAAAGCTCGTTTCGGAATTTATAATGCTGCGCTTCGAGCGAATGGACGCTTAACCGAGCCGCAACTTTTCCGAGAAAGTTCTTTATGGTTTCCCGGTCGAGTTCCTTCCAATGTGCGCCGTTAAACGCAAAAATAAAATCAGCTTGCCGGGCAAGGTCAAGATTCTGTTCTTTTACCTTACTAAGCAGCTCATTGACGCAAAGCACAAGAAGATGCTTTTGCGGCAAGATGTCGCCGGGTTTTAATCCGGCTACAGCGTGAAAGTCTATTGCAGCGAGCGTCTTTAAAATCGCGTTCAAGATTTCAGAGTGCGCCAAAACTTTTACTTTGTCGTTTGATTTGGATAATGTTTCAAAATCGGCACGGATTGCAGCATCATCAATTTTGATGGTTTGTGTTTGGAAGGTCATTCGCTCACCCCCAAATTGAAATAATTCGCCGCATATTGCCGCAAAGACTTTACCCACAGATGCGCCAAGTCATTGCACGCCGGGCAAGCTCCCACGCCGTTAAAGCGCAAGCCGTCGTCGTGCAGTTCGCACGCGCAAAAGCTGCACGAGTATTGAAAATAATTTTGTGTTGTGGTATTGTTAATCATAGGTAATCGGTTAGTTAAGTTAGTATTTGAGCCAATGTGTCGAGCATTGGCTTTTTCATTTGGTTTCATCGTTTTCTCCTTTTAAAAATTCCTGCAAGTCGGCGTCTAATACCATCCGCCGCGCCCCAAACTTCTTAGTTTTCAAAGTTCCGGCGCGTGCCAATTTTCGTAAAAATGCCACGCTAAGCCCGGTCATTTCCGCCAATTCGTCTAAACCGTAAGAAAAGCGTTTTGTTGTTTTTTCTAAAGTTGTAATCATATTTTTTATCTCCTTTTACAATCTAAATTTGCATTGTGTAGCAATATGGACTAAGCTAACTATACTTAGCTTAATCTATTGTAATGCGAAGTCAAGCGATTTATTTTACTTACAATCTAAAGCTGTAATAAAAGCTAAAAGGGGTGTTTTTAGTTGTAATGCCAAGAAAATACAAACCAGTTCCCGAATGTCCGACTGAACTTGCGCCGATAATTCGCGGAGTTAATCTATTGCCGTCGAACGTCCTGCGATTAGTCAAAGAGGTCGGTAACTTAGCTAAAGAGGTTAATAATTCAGCTTTTATGGAAACGTGGGCTGAAAGAGATAAACTTCAATCGGAGTTTGAAGTAATTATCGGCAATAAAGGACTATCCGATTTACTTATTGGTGAAAGTAAAATTCTAAGAATCAATGAAGCCGATGAAATGTTAAGGCACTTAGAGCAATCCAAAAGAATTTTGCATTACATAGCTAAGAAAAATCATCAGCAACGTGAGCAAGTTAATCAAACCGGGCTTGATCGCTTAAAAGACTACTGCCAGCTTATCGATCTAAGAAAACCGCCGCATTTTGCCGTCTATTTTAGATACGACGAAGAGAAAGGGTTGCCAATCGTAAAAAAACCGCCGCTTTTAGAGCTTATTGAAAAAGGCAATGCGGAGTCGTTTGACCGGGTTGCGCTATGTCCAATGTGCAAAAACATCTATTGGTTAAGAAAAACAAACTCGAAAACTTGCGGAGAACGAAAATGTGTTGATGATTTCCAAAATCAAAATAAGAAAGAGAAAACAGAAAGGAGTAAAAACAATGAGTTTATACAAACGCCCGAACAGTAAATTTTGGTGGATGAAGTTTTTCTTTTCCGGCGAGCTTGTCCAGCAATCAACTAAAGTGGCAAACAAGCGCGATGCTTTGCAGATTGAAGCCGCTTACAGGCACGAATTAGCATTAGGGCGAATCGGCATCGAGCCGAAGGCGAAAGCTCCGACATTTACAAAAGCGGTTGAAGATTTTCTGGTCTGGTCAAAGATTGAACACGCCGAAAAATCAAATACATACAAACGTTATTACTTTTCCGGCGAACTCCTAAAGAAGTATTTTGGCAATGTAAAAGTTGATAAAATTCAAAAGAAAGATGTCGAAGATTTTATTGTTTGGCGTTCGTGTCAAACGTCGCGCAAAACAAAGGATTTTATCACGCGAGAAACAATTAACAACGAACTGCTTACTTTGAAAATCATTCTCAAGCGTCTGGTCGAATCAAGGATTCTGCGTGATAGTCCGGCACGCGGCGTAAAGCAGTTAAAAGCAAACGACAGAAACTTTCACGTTATAACCGGCGACGAAGAAAAACTTTATCTTCTCGCCGCGCCGCAGCCGCTCCAGGACGTTATGGTTATAATGCTCGAAACGGGTATGAGATGCGGCGAAGTGTATCGCGTCCGACGCTCTGATGTTTCGCTCGAAAAAGGCTTTCTGCAAGTCGTTAAAGGCAAAACCGATTCATCTATTCGGCAAGTTCATTTGTCGGACCGGGCGCGAAAAGTTTTACAGTACCGAATGGAAAAATTCAAAGGCGAGAATCTTTTCCCGCAAAATGATATTGACGGTCGCGCCGCAACCTTAACCTTAGATAGAAAGCACTTGGAAACAATCAAAACCTTAAAAATGAAGTTTCGCCTGTATGATGCCCGGCACACATTCGCCAGCCGCGCCGTTGAAGGTGGAATTGACCTGCTTGTTTTGGCTTCTATACTCGGTCATAGTAACTTAAAGATGGTGATGCGGTATGCACACCCGTCCGAAGGCTTCAAAGCCGACGCTATTCGAAAAATGGAAAATAACAGAAAAGCAAAAGCAGTCTAAAAAGTGTTACAAATGTAACGGTCAGCTACATTATTAGATACAGCAAAGTATTTTTGTAATCCTTAATACAAGGTAAACGCAATAAAACAAACAACTTATAGTATTATCATAAATCAAATCTTATGAATCAAACATATATTAACGAACTAAAAAATCACATCGGCGAAGCGGTTACGCTCAAAGGCTGGCTTTATAATTCGCGCTCAAGCGGAAAACTGGTCTTTCTGCAATTGCGCGACGGAACGGGAATCGTGCAATGCGTCGTTTTCAAAGGAAATAGTGAAGAAGTTTTTGAAAAGGCAAAAGCGTTGGGTCAGGAATCTGCCTTGATTGTTCACGGCTCGGTTAAAGAAGATACGCGCTCATCAATCGGCGTGGAAGTTGATGTCAAAGACATCGAAGTTTTGCAAAACGCTACTGATTATCCGATTACTCCGAAGGAACACGGCACGGAATTTCTGATGGACAACCGCCATCTGTGGATACGCTCGAAAAAGCAAAATGCAGTTTTGAAAGTCCGCCACACGGTCGTCAAAGCGACTAGGGATTTCTTCGACAACAACGGTTTTATATTAGCTGACACACCGATTTTCACGCCCGCTGCCTGCGAAGGTACGACGACGCTTTTTGAAGTTGATTATTTTGAAGACGACAAAGCATACCTAACGCAAAGCGGACAGCTTTATAACGAAGCGACTGCCGCGTCTCTGGGCAGAAGTTATTGTTTCGGACCGGTTTTTCGCGCTGAAAAATCAAAGACGCGCAGGCATTTGACGGAGTTTTGGATGGTCGAGCCGGAGATGACTTACGCGCATCTGGACGATGTAATGACTCTGGGCGAAGGATTGATAAACTTTATTGTCGAAAGAGTTTTAAACGACCGGCAGGAAGAATTAAAAATTTTAGAACGCGACGTTTCAAAATTAGAAACAATACCGCAAAATAAATTTCCGCGCGTTCATTACGACGAAGCGGTAAAACTTCTACAGGAAGGTTTTCAAAAAGGCGAACTCGAAAACAATTTCGAGTGGGGCGGCGACTTCGGCGCGCCGGACGAGACTTATATTTCAGCGCAGTTTAATCAACCCGTCTTTGTTCATCATTTTCCCGCCGTTATCAAAGCATTTTATTTTGAGCGTGATAAAGAAAGACCTGAATTAGCTTTAGGCGCTGACCTTCTCGCGCCCGAAGGTTATGGTGAAATAATCGGCGGCGGCGAACGCGCCACAAACTTGGAATTTCTTGAAAAACAAATTACCGAACACAATTTGCCGCGTGAGTCGTTTGAATGGTATCTCGATTTGCGCCGCTTCGGTTCAGTTCCGCACGCCGGTTTCGGAATGGGCGTCGAACGCGCAACGGCGTGGATGTGCGGCATCGAGCATGTCAGAGAAACGATTCCGTTTCCGCGAATGCTTTATCGTCTAAAACCTTAACAGCTAAACTACCGCAGATTTGGAGTTATAATTTACTTAAATTGTTTGGTGAATACGGGTAAAAAACTTATGGTTTTACCTTAAATGTCATTTTCTCGACTATTTAGAAATTACCTTAACAACTCATTCATTCAGCGAAAATTGTCAATACTGCAATTTCCGGCGGAACGAGAAATCGGAACGGCAATATACTTACGCCGACGCCGCTGGTTATGAACATATCAACGTCGTTTTCTCTGACAAATCCGAAAGCGTATTTTTGCCCGTAGCCGGAAGGTATAATCGGCGAGCCGATAACCGGAAACCACATTTGTCCGCCGTGCGTGTGTGCTGCCAAAATCAACTTCAAATCTTTCGAGATTGGCGTCGTACCCGTAATTACGGGCAAAATATCCGGGCTGTGTTCTAGCGCAATTACGTCGCCCGCGTCTCCGTTTTTCTGCAAAACTTCACTTAACTCTTTAGAAAAACCTTCCCAACTGATGATTTTTAACTGGTCTTTTATTCCTAAAACGCGCAGTTTTTGACCGTCTTTTTCAATCGAGATAACTTCGTTTTCGAGAACACGGTAACCGATTCGATTTAGCTCCATCCGAACCGTGTCGCCGGCGTCGCGCCAATCGTCGTGATTGCCCATAACGGCGAAAACTCCGTATCGGGCTTTCAACCCTTGCAGATTACAGGCAACTTCTGCCATAGGCATTTTTAATGAATTTTCGGCATCTTTGTTTTCCGACAGATAATCGCCCAAAAGCACAACCAAATCGGCGTTTTGCTCGTTTGTTTGGCTGACAACGCGGCGAATTTTCTCAGCGTCCGCGCCGTGCGAGCCGCCGTGAATGTCGGAAATCAAAACAATCTTCAAACCGTCGAAAGCCGGATTCCAATTTTTGATTTTTATTTCCCGCTCGTTGACGATAAGACGAAAAGGCTCGACAAAATAAGCGTAAGCGAGGCAGAGCAAACCGGCTGCGAAAACAATCGCAATGGCAAAACTTATTTTTCTCCAATCGGTTTTCATTTAATTTGCGGCAAACAAGCGCAGCACGGCGATTTCCGGCGGAACGCGAAATCGCACGGGCGGACCGGTTGTGCCGACGCCGGTTGTAACAAAAACGTGCTTTCCGTCAACAACCGCTTCGCCCGCCATAAATCTTGGGTCGTTGACAAAAGCAATCGCGCCGTAGAGCGGAAATTTAAACTGCCCGCCGTGGGAGTGTCCGGCAAGCATCAGACTGATTTCCGTTGGAGATTTTAGAAGCGAATCCGGGTTGTGCGTCAAAGCGATTATGTTTTCTTTAACGGGAATTTTGTCGAACGCTTCGAGCGGCACACGGCGTTTTTTCCAGTAATCTTCGATTCCCCAGAGCCAGACACTTTCGCCGTTTATTTGGATTGGTACAATCTCATTTTCAAGAACTTTTATTCCCGCGCTCTCAAATTCTCCACGCACTTTTGTCTCGTCAAACCACCAATCGTGATTGCCGACGATTGCGTAAACACCGTATTTCGCCTGTAAACCTTTGAGATTAGCAGCGACGATTTCGCTCGGCATTTTCAATTCACCGTGCATACCGCTTTTTTGTGAAACGTAATCGCCCAGAAGAACAATTAAATCTGGATTCTGTGCGTTGGCAAGGTTAACCAATTCTCTGATTTTATCTTCCGTAATATAATTTGAACCGCCGTGAATGTCCGAGATTGCAACGATTTTTAAGCCGTCTAATTTCGCGCTCCAATGCGGTATTTTCAAATCTTCGGAGTGGACGGTCAATCGCGCCGGTTCGATAAAATAAGAATACGCGCCGACTAAACCAAGAAAGGTTAAAATTACGGCAAAAACCAGTAAAATTCTTTTGAGCAGCAGTTTCATAGTTCCTTTGCGTCTTAGCAGGAAATTATTTTTTCGGAAAATACTCGCTCCATCTTTCGTCAACAAGTTTCACAATATCTTCGCGCGGTTCGACCTCTTTCGGATACCAGGGCTTCATCCGCGCGTCAATCACGATCGGCGCAGTGTAAACAATGTGATTATTTTTAATCTCGACGTTTTTCGCATAAACGTCGGTTGAAGGATTAAATCGCGTCCACGTCGCCCACAAAAATTTTTCCGCTGATTCGGCAAAATCGGCATTGTCGTGCAGAATGACAATTTGAAAATCATCAAATATGCCTGATTTTGCGATGCGTTCCGCTTGATTTTCGTCCGCTTCGTAAGTGCTTCCTTCCAAAACAAGACAACCGCCGCAGAAAACTTCGGCGCGCTTGACGCCGCTCATCAAATCGCCGCGGAAATCTTTTTGTAACTCTCGAATCGCATCGCCGACGCCCACAAGCATTGCTTTCGAGCCGTGATTTATTTTGCCCGAAGCATAATCTAAAGTATCAAACGAAGTGCGGTCAAAAATAAAAAAATCGCTCGCCCAATCGACGCGCGCCAAAATATATTCAAACAAAGTTTTGAAATCGCGCAGGTTTTGCGGCTTGTCGGTAAGCATCAAAAATTTCGTCAGCGACAATTGACCTTCGCCTAAAATACGAAAACCAGCACCTAACGCTTCTCGTGCGTATCTTTCTTTGACCACCGCCGCCGCCAGCGAATGAAAACCCGTTTCGCCGTAACTCCACAAATCTCGAACGGCTGGCATCACCAAAGGAAAAAGTGGTGACAATAATTCCTGCAAATAATCGCCGATAAAAAAGTCTTCCTGTCTTGGTTTTCCGACAACCGTCGCTGGATAAATCGCGTCTTTGCGATGAAAAACAGCGTCGGCACGAAAAACCGGATAATCGTGAACAAGCGAGTAATAACCGTAATGATCGCCGAACGCGCCTTCGGGTCGGCGCTCGTGCGGGGCGACGCGCCCGCAAATCGCAAATTCGGCTTCGGCAATCAAGCGATGATATTTGAGCGAACTTTCAATTGTTTTTATTCGTCCGCCGTTCCGCTCTAAAATCCCTAATGTCGAGAGTGGATTTTCAATCGTTTCGATTTTTTCGTCTGCCAAAACTGATGCTAAAACTAATTCGGGAACGTCTTCCGGCAAAGGCGCGATTGCCGACAACATCAATGCTGGGGCGCCGCCTAAGAAAATTGTAACTGGCAAAGATTCGTTTAATTTTTCGGCTTCCGCGTAATGAAAACCGCCGCCTTTGTGGATTTGCCAGTGAATTCCCGTCGTCTCGGTATCGTATCGCTGGATGCGATACATTCCCAGATTGTGTTTGCCCGATGTCGGACTTTCCGTATAAACGAGCGGCAAAGTGATAAAATGCCCGCCGTCTTCATGCCATAGTTGAAGAAGCGGAAGTTCTTCGAGATTTGCCGGTTCTTTATAAACTTCCAAAATCGGCGCGCTTCGAACCTTTTTAGTTCCTAATTTCAAAGCCGAAAAAGCCAAATCACGATAATTCCACAATTCTTTCGGTTTCGGCGGCAAAAGCACTTCAACCATTTCGACCGCCTTTTTTACTAATTCCTGCGGCTTTTTCCCAAATGCAAGATCAATGCGCTTTGCCGTTCCGAAAAGATTTGTAACAACCGGAAACTTTGAATTTTTGACATTTTTGAAAAGCAGAGCCTTTCCCTGCTCGTCAATCACGCGGCGATGAATTTCCGCAATTTCCAAATACGGGTCAACTTCCGCTTCAATTTCCGTTAATTCGTTTTCACCGCGCAGCGTTTCAACGAACGAGCGCAAATTTTTGTGCATATAAAATAAGGTGTCAGGTGTTAGGTTAATTTGTCTTCCCCAAAACCTAACACCTGACACCTGTTAACCGATACCTATTTTAAATTTTTCCGCAAAGTGTCGCTGTTCAAATCAAGCTGGCTTGCCGGAATGACTTCGACTTTTTGGGTGGGAAAACGCTTTGCCAAATCGTCCTTGAACTTTGCATAATCGCCGACGATGATAATGTCGCCGCCCTTTATGTTTGCCGATGCAAAATCTTTCACCTGCGCGTCTGTAACCGTTTGCAGATTTTGCATATACGAATTCAGTTCGTTCGGATTTATGCCGTAAAGGTACAGTTCGCTGATTTGCGCCGCTAAACCGTTGGTTGTTTCAAGTGTACGGCTGAAGTTTCCGGTCAAAGTCGCCGTGCGCGGCTTTTGTTCGTCCGCGCCGACCAAATCGTTTCCGATGCGGTCAATCTCTCCGGCTAATAATTCGGCAACTTCGGCGGCGGAAACATTTTTTGTTTGCGCTCCGGCGGAAAAGTTACTGTTCGCTTCTCGCCACGAAACACTGCTGCGCGCGCCGTAACTCAAGCCGCGTTTGATGCGGATTTCCAAATTAAGGCGATTCGTATAACCGCCGCCGAGAACCGAATTTGCAACGAGTGCTGGATAAAAAACTTTACTCACTTTATTATCATCAACTCGTCCCTCGTCCAATCTTTTGGCATAAGTTACGGCGGCTTGTCCTGAATTCGGCAAATCAACGACTAAAATCCGTTTAACAATGTCTTTTGCGCCGCGATTTGTTCCGTTCGAACCTGCGGATATACGATCAACAGTTTGCCTGTTTACACTTTTCCAAACGCCGAAATATTTTTGAGCCAAAACATTTGCCTGCGCAGCCGTAATATCGCCTGCGAAAATTAAAACCGATTCGTTCGGAATAAACGCTCGACGGTAGAAATTTGAAATGTCGGCACTCCCGATTTTTGCAATCGTTTCCGGCGTGCCAAATGCGGAATGCTCACCGTATGTGTAGCGACTTGCGGCAAAATTTGCCAAAGCTGACGGTTGTTTTAGTTGCACGTTTAAAGCGTCGAGCGTCTGCGTTTTGTAAAGCTGAATTTCTTTGGTTGCAAACGTCGGATTTAAAACCACATCGGACATAATCGCCAACGCGCGGTCGAGTTTGTCGGATGTTATATTGACTGTAACGTTTGAAGCCATCCAGTTTGCGCCCGAGTTTATATTGCCGCCCAAGAATTCCATTTCTTCGGCAATCTGCGTTGCCGTGCGCGTTTTCGTTCCTTTCAAAAGAAGCGATGCAGTCATATCGGCAACACCTGCCTCCGCTTCGTCTTCAGCGCTCGCGCCGCTTTTAACCAAAAGCGAAGCCGTTACGAGCGGCACGTTTTTGCGTTCGACAACGACAACTTTCAAACCGTTTGGTAAAGATTTTTCCTGAACGGCGGGAATTTTCACAGTACGCGCGGCAGAAGGCGCAGGCGGTTGTTCCTGCGCGAAAATTGTAAAACCAAAAAACAAAAGACAAGCCGCAGAGACGCAGAGACGCAGAGAAACAAATTGCAGAAAATTGCTGAGATTTAATTTTGTAGAGTCATTAATCATTAAACATTCACCATTCGCCATTATTTTGCTTCTCCTTCGTTTTCGTAATAAATCACGACACGGTTTTTGTCGTTAAAATACTGCTTCATAACGCGCTGCACATCGGCGGCGGTTACGGCTTGCAGCTCTTTTACTTCCGAGTTGACGGCTTGCGCCGAGCCTTTCAAGGTTACTGATTGACCGATTGCCAATGCTTTGCCTTGATTGGTTTCGATTTGACGAATCGCGTTGGCAACGAGTGAATTTTTTGCTTTCAAAAGCTCTTTTGCCGTAAGGGGCGCGACTTGAATTTTTTTCAGTTCAGCGAGCAGAGATGTTTCTGCCGCTGCGGGCATTTTTCCGCTTGCCAGTATCGCCGTAAAATACATAATTCCTTTATCAACGTGGTTGTCAACGCTAAAACCGGCTTCCTGCGCGATTTGCTGCCGATAGACAAGCTGCTGATAAAGCCGCGAAGATTCGCCGCCGGATAAAATCGCCTGGGCAACCGTTAAAGCCGCCGTGTCTTTACTTTTTGCGGGCGGCGCTAAATATGTAATTGCCACTGCCGGAAGCGGAACATTAGGTGCTTTCACGACTTCGCGTCGTTCCGTTGTGCGTTCCGGCTCGACTTCCGTTACGCGCGGAATCATTCCCGACGGTTTTGCGATACGTCCGAAATATCTGTCAATCCAACCGTTTAATTGATTGTCTTCAAAATCGCCGACGACAATCAATATCGCGTCGTCCGGACGATAAAAATCTTTATAAAACTTTTTTACATCGTCTAGCGAGGCGGCTTCCAAGTTTTCGACCGTGCCGATAGTCGTGCGCTTATAAGGATGCACATTGAAGGAAAGTTTTTGAATCGCTTCGTAAAATCTTCCGTATGGCTGCGCCAGAACACTTTGGTTAAATTCTTCGATGACGACGGCGCGCTCGGATTTGAAATTCGCTTCGTCAACGCTGAGATTGACCATTCTATCGGCTTCCGCCCACAAAAGAGTTTCGAGGTAATTCGACGGAATCTGTTCGTGATATGCCGTTACGTCGTCGCTTGTAAAAGCGTTGTTATTTCCGCCGACATCTTCGGTCAGGCGGTCGAGCATTTCCGACTTCATATTTTTCGTCGATTTAAACATCAAATGCTCGAAAAGATGCGCGAAACCGTTGCGCTCTTCGGGGTCGTTTTTCGAGCCGACGTTATACCAAACGTGAACCGCAATACTCGGACTCGAATTGTCGCGCACGCTGACGACTTTTAAGCCGTTCGCCAAAGTTCGCTCCTTTATGTTGAGCGGAACAATGCGCGTTTGAGCGAATGCGGCAAAAGCGAAAACCATTACCAGAAACAAAACAGAAATTTTTCGCATAAACTTTCCTTTTTATAATTTTTATTCGTTACTACGTCGGAAAACGTAAACAAGTTTTAGATGCAGGAATTAGAGTAAAGTAGCAAAGTGATTCACCGCAGAGATTTAGAGAAACTAACCTTCGCAAATACACAACTGTATTTTTAAAACTTTGTGTTCTCTGTGTCTTTGCGATAAACGGTTAAGCATAATCGTAAAAACCTTTGCCTGTTTTACGTCCGAGCCAACCGGCGTCAACCATTTTTATCAGCAGCGGACACGGACGATATTTCGGGTCGCCCAAACCTTCGTGCATGACGTTTAAAATCGCAAGGCAAACGTCCAAGCCGATAAAATCGGCAAGGGTCAGCGGTCCCATCGGATGATTCATTCCGAGTTTCATAATTCCGTCAATGCTCTCTTTTGTAGCGACGTTTTCATACAAAGCAAAAATTGCTTCGTTTATCATAGGCAGCAAAATCCGGTTGGCGACAAAACCCGGAAAATCCTGGCAATCAAGCGGTGTTTTACCCATTTTTTCGGACATTTCTTTGACTCTGGCGTAAGTTTCATCTGAGGTCGCGATGCCGCGAATCACTTCGACGAGTTTCATCAAAGGCACCGGATTCATAAAGTGCATTCCGATAACTTTGTCGGGTCGTTTTGTTACAGCCGCAATTTTTGTAATCGAAATCGAAGAAGTGTTGGAAGCCAAAATGCAATCCGCGCCGGTTATTTCGTCCAGTTTTTGAAACAATTGTTTTTTGATTTCAAAGTCTTCCGTCGCCGCTTCGACGACAATGAAACAATCGTTCAAATCTTCAAGATTTGTCGTCGTTGCTATACGTCCGAGAATTTCGCTTTTTTGTTCGACGCTCATCGTTTCTTTTTTGACGAAACGGTCGAGGCTTTTTTCGATATTAGAAAATCCTTTTTTTACAAAATCTTCACTGATGTCGCACATCACAACTTGGTAACCGGAATTCGCAGCAGTTTGAGCAATACCGTTGCCCATTGTTCCCGCACCGATGACGCCAAAAATTTCACTCATTATTTATTAAATTTTTCTCCGTAAATTTTTATTAAACCCGTATTAAAAAATAGCTAAAAGCGGCGTATAAAACAAACGAGCAAAAAGAGTTTCGTCTTTTCACTCGTTTAAATGTCTTCGGGCAAAAACAAAACCTGTAATGCTTTGCCGCAATAATTTTTTACTTTTTATCTATTGCCAATTATTCGGCGGCGGAGGCGGCGCGTTAAACATATTCTGCTGTTGTCCGCCGTCCAGGTAAAATCGCTTGCCTTCTTCGCCGAACAAAAACCATAATCCATAAACACCGAGCGCAGTTCCGAGCGGAATCGAAAGCAGCGAGAGGATGCTGGCGACCATGCCCCAGGTTCGCGCACCGGCTTTTTCTTTTAATAGTTTATAACCCGCAATCAAATCAATTCCGGCAAAAATCAATATAACCGGCGCAAGCACAAACGCTAAAACTATAAAGATGGTTGCCATTATCTGTTCTTCGGGTCGGTGCGCGTTGGCTCGAAACGCCATCCCCATCGCACCGTAAACCAAACCAATGACGATGCCTGCAAACGCCTGCAATCCGCCTTGTATAAGATGAAAAATCCCCAGAAGTTTATTGTGGTCTTTTGCTGTCATTGTTTTTTCTCCAAAAAATTTGGCGATTACCGTAATCGAATGATACTTCAATTTACGCTAATCGCCAACGAAAAGTTTAGAATCAATTACGAATTTAAGAAGAATATTCCTTCATTCGTAACTCGTAATTAACTCAATCTCTTTCAACCGCCATTGCCACCGAGTTGCCGCCGCCTAAACATAAAGCGGCGACGCCTTTCTTTGCATCGCGGCGTTTCATTTCATAAAGAAGGGTTGTTAAAATACGACCGCCCGAATTTCCGATGGCGTGTCCGAGCGCGACCGCGCCGCCGTTGACGTTGACCTTTTCCATCATCAGCCCAAGTTCCTGCATCACGCCGAGAGCCTGTACGGAAAACGCCTCGTTTAGTTCAAAAAGGTCAACTTCTTCCATTGTCCAACCGGCTTTTTCCAAAACATTTTTCACGCCCTGCACCGGCGCCATCATAATATATTTCGGTTCGATGCCTGAAGTGGCATAAGCGACAATGCGTGCGAGCGGTTCGATGCCCAACTCTTTTGCTTTTTCCGCAGACGTAACGACAACCGCCGAAGCGCCGTCGTTGACGCCGGGTGCATTTCCCGCCGTTACGGTTCCGCCGTCTTTTTTAAACGCCGGTTTTAATTTGCCGAGCGTCTCTACAGTTGTGTCTTCACGAACCGATTCGTCGCGGTCGAAAACAATCGCGTCGCCTTTCTTTTGCGGAATTTCAATCGGCACGATTTCATCTCTAAATCTGCCTTCTCGATGTGCTTCGGTCGCTTTTCGATGCGAATTATAAGCGTATTCGTCCTGATGCTCGCGCGTGATTTGGTATTTTTCAGAGACGACTTCGCCCGTATTGCCCATATGCCAATTTTCAAACGGACACCACAAACCGTCGTGAACCATCAAATCAATTGCTTGCTGATTTCCCATCCGAAAACCGTCTCGCGCACTCGGCAAAGCGTAAGGCACGTTCGACATCGATTCCATTCCGCCGGCAACGACAAAATCCGCATCGCCCAATTTTATCGCTTGCGCCGCCAAAGCAACCGCGCGAAGTCCCGAACCGCAAACCATATTCACCGTCAAAGCCGAAACTTCCGGCGGCAACTCAGCTTTTAGAGATGCTTGCCGAGCGGGAGCTTGCCCGAGTCCGGCTTGCACGACACAGCCCATAATTACTTCGTCAATTTCTTTTTTATCAATTCCGGCGCGCTTGACCGCCTCTTTTATCGCAATACTTCCCAAATCCGTCGCCGAAAACGGCTTTAAGCTTCCCTGAAATTTCCCGGTTCCCGTTCTCACCGCACTGATAATTACTGCTTGCTTGTTGTCTGACATTTATATTTCCCTCTTTGATATTTGTATAAAAATTAGCTTTTCTTTAATGATAACAAACATTTCTGACAAACAAAAAAGCGAGGAATTTTCCCGCTCTTACGTTAGAAAATTTGTCTATTCCTCTCCGATGTCTTCGTTCCAAATTTCAGGATGAGCCGCAATATAAGCGCTCAGCATTTCGATACATTCTTTTGAATCGAGGTTTATAACCTTAACGCCGTTTTCTTTGAGCCACTCGATTCCGCCATCGAAGTTTTCCGCTTCGCCGACAATAACTGTTCCGATTTTGAATTGTCGGACAAGCCCCGAACAATACCAGCACGGCGCGAGCGTCGTAACCATAATTTTATCCAGATAAGTTTTTTGCCGTCCGGCTTTGCGAAAAGCGTCTGTTTCGCCGTGAACCGAAGCGTCCGATTCCTGTACCCGGCGATTATGTCCGCGTCCGAGAAGATTTCCTTCGCCGTCGAAAAGAGCCGCGCCGATTGGAATTCCGCCTTCTTCTAAACCAATTCGCGCTTCTTCAATGGCGACATTCAACATTGCATTGTAATCGAGTTTTTTGTTCATATTCGGATAAAGAATTTAAGTTGCAGATAATTTTACGATTTATTTCAAACGAAAATTTTGTGTTAATCTCAATTGTAAAGGAGAAAAGAAGGTGTCGCAAAATTTTCAGGCGGGCGATTATTTAATTTTTCAAATCGAGAGCGGTTATGCGCTTTTGCGGATTTTGGCGATTGAGGAAGACGCGGGTGATAAAATCTGGCATTTGGCGGCGTATAACGAATTTTTTCTCGACACTGAAACGGCGGACGCAGCGATTGAAAATCCGGCGCTGCTTTCGTTAAGCCATCCGCACATGACTTTGACAAATCGCGCTTTTGAAAGCACGCAAACGGCGCGAATGACAAATAAACCCTTGACCGAAGAAGAATTACAACCGTTTTACGATTGGAAAAACAATCCGTGCGCGGAAGTTTCCGACCGTTCGGTTCGATTGATGCTCGGTTTAAGATGATTGATTTTTGATTTTTTCCGACAAGATTTTCGTCGTATTTTCCGTTACGCTCGGTGGTACGACATCTCGAAAATCAGATTCATTTAATAGCTCTTTTGTTTTTGCCGTATCGAATTGAGTTTGCGTTTCGGGGTTGTTTTCCGGCGCTGCTACATCTTCGCGTCTTTTGTTAAAGTTTTTTCTCAATTTAAGACCGATTGTGCAGGTTGAAAACTGCCAGGCGCTCATCGCCAGCAAAAAAGCCGCCGTCAAATAAATTAACTGTCCGGCATCTTTGCCCAAAAAGTTGCATAGAGCGAAATCGCCAACGTCAAACTGACCAGCGCGCTCAAAAGATTCAGAATCAGATTTGTTCTGATTTGCTCTTCGGGCGTTTCACCGCCGAACGGCTGCATTCCTAATTTCTTCTTTGTTAAGTCTGGTAAAAATTCGCCGCAGTTCCGACAGTAACTGTTTGAAGTTTGTTCACCTTTTCCGCAGTTTGGACAAAACATAAATTCATTTAACATTTAACATTTACCATTTATCAAATTTTTGTTTACCAAATACCGAAAGTTACGTTCAGTCAATGACAAATGTTAAATGTTAAATGATAAATGTTAAACGTTTCGACGTTTGAGTTCCCTGTTTATCAAATCAAGCTCGCGGCTGACCTGACCGACGACGGCAGTATTTTCCTGCGCGCGGCGAATCAAATACGGAATTGTATCCTGCACCGGACCGTATGGAACATATTTCGAGACGTTGAAATTGTTTTTCGCCAGAATATACGATAAATTGTCGCCCATTCCGTAAAGCTGCGAATAATAAACGTTCGGGTGATTCGGCGTGATATTTTTTTCGTTCATCAGGCGAGCGAGTAGTTGGACGCTTTCTTCATTGTGCGTTCCGGCGACAAAAGCGATTGTTTCCACATTTTCAGCGCAGTATTGCAGAGCCGCGTTGAAGTCACGGTCGGTTGCCGCTTTGTCGGGTTGAATCGGCGACTCGTAATTCATCTCTTCGGCACGGTCGCGTTCCTTTTCCATATACGCACCGCGCACGAGCTTGACGGCAAGAAGATAATTTTGCGCGCGCGCTTTTTCGTGCGATTCTTTCAAAAATTCAAGTCGGTCTTTGCGATAAAGCTGGATGGTATTGTAAACAATCGGCTTTTCCCGATTAAATTTTTCCATCATTTCCGTTGCTAGATTGTCAACCGCGTCTTGTATCCAGCTCTCTTCGGCATCAATAAATACCGGCTGTTCGAGCGATTGTGCATAATCGCATAGTTCTTCGACACGCTTGCGGGCATTTTCCCAATCGGTCGTTTCCTGTTTCAACAGTTCCTTGTTTGAACTGACTTTTTCCAGTAAGACGAAATCCGCCAAACCCGTAACTTTGAAAACTGCAAACGGAACGGCTTCATCTTCTTTAGCTCGCGTAATGGTACGGTGAATTTCGTTTTTCGTGCTTTCAAAAACTGTTTCATCGGATTTGCCTTCGACCGAATAATCAAGAATCGTGCCGATGTTTGCCGCGCCGAGCTGGTCAATCGTCGGCTGGCATTCTTCGATTGTCTCGCCGCCGCAAAACTGCGGAAAAATCGTTCGTTTGATTATTTTTTTCACCGGTAGATGCATACGAAAAGCCATTTTCGTAAAGCGCGTTCCCATGCCGGACAAAAACGGCGAGTTAATCAAACGAAAAAGACGGTACTTCTTCTTCAAGTCAAGATTAGATTTATCGGAAAACGCCGTCGCCGTGTCTTCAAAATTTAATTTGTAATCGTTCATTCGTTGCTTTAATTGTTGATAATATCGGCTAATTCCGCAAGCGTCTGACGTGAGAATTTGATGCGGTCGTAGATTTCGGCAAGTTTTATGCGGCACTCTATTGAATCAATTTTCAAAATCTCGTTCAATCCGATGTAGATAAATATTTTCCAACTGTCATCGGTTTGCCGTATAAAATGTTCGACCATCGGCTTGTCCTGTGAAACCAGAATGTAATCGCTCAAAGTCAGGTTGAACATTCGGTAGCGCGTAAATTTACTGGTGCGGTCAAAATTTTCGGTTGACTCGGACAAAATTTCGATTATAACCTGCGGATTTAGAACGATATCCTTATGTTTATCGTGGTATTCCGGCTCGCCGCAAATGACGACTAAATCCGGGTAAGAAAACATTCCTTTCGTTTTTTGGTTTGGTTTCTGGGCGAACGAGCCGCTTTTTACTTTCGTGTCTTTCGCCCGCACGCGACAATCTTTTCCCTTAAGTTGAAAGCGAAGCTCGGCAGCTAAGTTCACGCTTATATCGCCGTGATTGCCGCTCTCGCCCGCCATTAAATAGATTTGTCCGTCAACAAATTCGTATCGTTCGTCGCTTGAACGGTCAAGTTCCAGATATTCTTCAACTGAATATGTTTGAGATTTCTTTTCCTTTAATTTCGCCAGCGTCATAGTAACTAAATATTACAACAAATCATATAAAAATTAACGTCCGTTTGCTTCTTTTCAAAATTGCTTTATCATTTTTGTTTTTACCCAAAAAAATTTTATGAGCAAAGGATTGCCGAAACGAAGCGAAAATTATTCCGAATGGTATAACGAGTTGGTCAAGCGCGCCGACCTTGCGGAAAACTCCGCCGTGCGCGGCTGTATGGTGATAAAACCTTACGGTTACGCGATTTGGGAAAAAATGCAGCGCGCTTTAGATGATATGTTCAAAGCAACCGGTCATCAGAACGCCTATTTTCCCCTTTTCGTGCCAAAATCTTTCCTTGAAAAAGAAGAAGAACACGCCGAAGGCTTCGCCAAAGAATGCGCCGTCGTAACGCATTATCGTCTTAAACCAAACCCTGACGGCAAAGGTTTAATCGTTGACCCGAACGCGAAATTAGAAGAAGAATTGATTGTTCGCCCGACCAGCGAAGCCGTAATCTGGAACACTTATAAAGGCTGGATTCAATCGTGGCGCGATTTGCCACTTCTAATAAACCAATGGGCAAATGTCGTCCGCTGGGAAATGCGAACTCGTCTGTTTTTACGAACCGCCGAATTTCTCTGGCAGGAAGGACACACGGCGCACGCGACCGAAGCCGAAGCAATCGAAGAAACAAACAAAATGCTCGGCGTTTACGCAACTTTCGCCCAAGAATGGATGGCGATGCCGGTTATAAAGGGCGCGAAAACTCCGAATGAACGCTTTGCCGGCGCTGAAGATACATTGTGTATTGAAGGTTTGATGCAGGACGGCAAAGCTCTGCAATGCGGAACGTCGCATTTTCTCGGACAAAACTTCGCCAAATCTTTCGATGTAAAGTTTGTTAATCGTGAAAATCAATTGGAATTCGCGTGGGCGACAAGTTGGGGCGTTTCCACTCGTCTGATGGGCGCGCTGATTATGGCGCACTCCGACGACCAAGGCTTAATTTTGCCGCCGAAACTCGCGCCGATTCAAGTCGTTATCGTCCCGATTTACAAAGGCGCTGAAGATTTAGCGAAAATTTCGGAAAAGGTCAATCCGCTTTTTGAACAATTAAAAGCGGCGGGAATTTCCGTCAAATACGACGATAGCGACAACCAGCGTTCCGGCTGGAAATTCGCCGAATACGAATTGAAAGGCGTCCCTGTCCGTCTTGGAATCGGTTTAAGAGATTTAGAAAACGGCACAATCGAAGTCGCGCGCCGTGACACTTTGACAAAAGAAAGTCGCTCTTTAGATGGAATTGCCAAATATATTAAAAACCTTCTAGATGAAATTCAATCGAATATTTATCAAAAGGCTTTAACTTTCCGTTCGGAAAACACCTTCGCCGTAGATTCGTGGGAAGATTTCAAAACCCAAATCGAAAAAGGCGGCTTCATTCTCGCGCATTGGGACGGCACTGCGGAAACGGAAGAAAAAATCAAGCAGGAAACCAAAGCGACGATTCGCTGCATTCCGTTTGATGGGGAAGCGGAAGAAGGCAAAGACGTTTATTCGGGCAAACCTTCAAAACAAAGAGTCGTTTTCGGGCGGGCTTATTAGTTAAATTATTTTATCTATTATTTCTTGTGATTTTTTCAGACGTTTATCAATAATTGTTTTTAGAATATCAAAATTACTTTTCGTTTCTTTTGATATAGAGGAAACAATTTTTTGTCTTTCTCTTTTATTAGAATAAAACAGAGAAGAGATTATAGATTCATATGTAGCATCAGAATTGAGACCTAGTTTTGTTCTTAATAAGTCTATATCTTTTTTTAGAAACATCTCTTCCATTCTTCTTTTTTTTGAACCGTTTTTCGGTAATAAATCAAACTTTTCAGACTCTATTTCTCCGAAAAACTTTATGGCTTTTTTGTATACTGTTTGACCTTCTTCATCATTATCCCAAATAGCTATGTAAGTTTTATTAAAGGCATTAAGGTACTGTATGTTTTTAAAAATTGAATCAGCATTTGTTCCCGGCAAAATATAAGTTGAATCATCTAATTTTGTCATCAATTGAATCGCATATTTATCATATATTCCTTCAACTGCTATAACTTTTTCATTCCTTATACTTGATTCAAAAGCTGGAGTTTGTAGTGCTTCAAGAACAGGTTGAAAAGCATATGTATTTTCTACTTTTGTTTGAATCTTTGGTAAGGGTGTGGCTTTTATTTTCTTCTTGCTATCTTTTTCCACAATATAAATACTATTTAAAGGAATTAAATCGGGATTTAATAATTTGTGTGAATGTGTGCAGTATATTACACTTCCATGATTTTTCGATATTTCCACGAGTTTGCTACAAAGCTCAGTTTGAGCAGATTGATGTAGATATGAACCTGGTTCATCTAACAAATATATTGTCCTATCTGAACTTCCACCTGTTACTTTTGGATTAAAAACCAATTTCATTACAAAGTTAAAGAACCAAAGAAATCCTTTGCTTCTATCAATTACATCAAAGTATCTTTCTCTTTCTTAAATTTTTTCAACAACCTGCACATATAAAATATGTTTTTTTTCTTCTGAATCAGTTTCATCAGGAATAAACTTTAAATCAATCGTTAAATCATTTTTAGTCACCGATAATTTTTTCCAATCTTTTGTAAGCGTTTTGTTTAATTCAAACTTTACGTCTGAAAGAATGCTGTCTCTTCTTCGCACATCCTTTTCATTTGCTAAATCAAAGAGAGAATAGTTTTCTTTTGTTGCTTTAAATAATCGTTCAAAAATTGCTAACCAACCTGTTAAACTACCAGGCTTTATTTTTGGGATTTCTACATAGTTTGGAGGTCTATCCATAAAGTCATCGTTATACAAAATATATGGCATGCAGGAAACAATATCTTTTGCTAAAGCCTCATTAATAGTAGTGGTGAGTTCTTTCTCAAAATTAGTATGTTTGAGAGTGTATTTTTTAGTATTTAAATTTCTTTGAATTAAAATTGTGTTATCAAAATGTGATGGTCAAGAAAAACAAGAGACAAAACTCTCGCTGCTCCTTTGATTTTTGATTTTCAACTGTTTTTCAAACTCCATTGGACTCAAATAGCCCAAACTCGAATGCCGCCTGATCCGATTGTAAT
>JAABUN010001605.1_pt1 | contig 48071 bp, 46 predicted proteins | sample 5559311 | NCBI WGS metagenome assembly JAABUN01 (sample SAMN10711877, study PRJNA513370) | rock metagenome | isolation source: Antarctica rocks | place: Antarctica: Victoria Land, Siegfried Peak sud
TATCGAAGATTAAGCAAAGATTACGAAAGGTTGCCGGAAACGAGCGAAGCCTTCATCCAAATAGCCATGATGCGTCTGATGCTGCTTCGCCTTAAACCTTTTTGAGTTTTCAAACAGCTTCTTAGATTTCCGTCGAGTCCGTGCAGCTGGCTTTCGGTATATAAGCCGAATAATTTAAGCGTCCAGACGGCGACGGTTGTCGAGAGCGCCATAACCGCCGCGTTGAAAAACACGCTTATCTTTTTATTGCAGAATCGCCACGACGAAAAAAACGCTTCGACCGCCGCCAAAACGACGGCGACTTCGCCGCCGTACATCAGCAGAGCCAGAAAAATAAACGTGTCCGAGACGGAAATATAAGATTTGAAGCGCGGAATCTGGAGCGTTACGCGCGAGCCGACGAAAGTAAAACAGCAGAGAATCAGAAACTTCAAATCGAGCTTTTCAATGTCAAAATTGACGACGGCAACCGCCAGACACAGAAAACCTATGACGAGAATTATGCGCATATAAATTTTGTTTTGCGATAATTTGTTCATAGGCTGAAGATTGATTCGGGATTGACCGGAAGCATTCGGCGGAATAAGCTGATTTAACTTTTTTGCCGGGCGGCGCGGAAATCGGCTTTACGCTTTTTAGGAACTCCGCCGCAAAATAAAAAAAGGGAAAGGCGGCAAACGCGCCCGACCCTATTATGAACCATTAACAACAACTTTGTCTATTATTTTTACGGTTAAACAAAAATCGTTTTACTGCAATCGGTTATTCCGAAATCCGGCTTTCACGACCGTGTGGACAGGGCGCGTCTCCAAAAACTCCAGAACTTCCCGTTCATCTGAATTTTCAGCAGCCGCGCCGGTTGGAAGCCGAAAACCGCTTTTTCGGTAAATTGCGGAGCGAGATGTCGCCCGCCGTAAGAATAATTTTTCGTATTTAATAGTTTCATAAGCACAATTCCTTTTATAAGTTTCGGCAGATACAAACTCCTATTTCATATAACCGGTATTATCGCCCGTTGCCATAACCGAATTTGTAGTCGCCGTTGTGCTACCGCTGATTAAAACGCCGTCGCTGATTAAAACGCCGTCGCTGATTAGAACGCCGTCGCTGATTAAAACGCCGTCGCCGAACGTTTGCCCGTCGCTGATTAGAACGCCGTCGCTGATTAGAACGCCGCACGAAGTAAAGACCGAACCGTTGCCCATTGCCAGCGCATTGCTTTTCAAGATGTCGTCGCCCGCGATAACGTCCGCCGTCGTGTAAGTCGTATTCGGAGCAATCGTGCCGCCCGATACGGTAAAGGCGGAATCGTCAAACGACCAGCCTAAGTTATACATTCGCTGATATTTGCTGATAAGCGCCGCGCCGGTCGCGTAATAATGGTCGGTTGTAATGCCTTGCGACCATTTGACGCTGATGCCGCTCAGCGTGCTTGAAGCAGTCGGCAGCGCCGCGCCCGCCGCTAATACGGAAGTTCCAACGGCAACCGTGTTGTTAAAGACAACATCCTGACGCATCGTTTTGGCTAACCGGACAGCGCCTTCGATGTTCAGTTCGCCCGCGCCCTGTTCCAGCATATTGTAGCCGTTGAGCGGCTGCGCCGTGTATTGGAGAATGAGTTTTACCATACCCGGTGTCAGTTTCGGATTGACCTGCATCAGCAGCGCCGCCGCGCCGGAGACGAGCGGCGTCGACATCGAAGAACCGCTCAGATACATCATATCGTCGGCTGAACCGGCAAAATCCAGAGCAGTCGGTTTAAGGCTCGGAGACGCCGACAAAATATTGCTGGTCAGGCTGGCGGCTGAAATCATTTTATTGCCGGGCGCGACGATTTCCGGTTTGATGATGTTGTCGAAATGTTTGACGCCGCTCGCGTCCGTGTAAAACGAGCGCGTCGGACCGTGCGAGCTGTAGGAAGCCAAAGTTTCGTCGTTGCGGGCGTCCGTTCCCATACCGTTCGCCGCGCCGACGGTGATTGCCGAAGGCTCGTTGCCGGGCGAATGAATCTGCCCGTAGACTTTCCGACCCGAACCGTCTTTGCCGTTATTGCCCGCCGCCGCGACGACGACGATTCCCAGTTTGGTAACTTCGTAAACCTTGTTGCACACCGCGTCGTTAAAATAAGCGTCAACCGACGGCGTGCCGAGACTCATATTGACGACTTTGATGTTGTAAGTCCGATGATTGAGCTTCACCCAATCGAGCGCTGCCAGCAGCCACGAAGTTTTTCCTCTGCCCTGATTGTCAAGAACGCGAAGGTTAATAAGTTTAGCGTTCGGCGCGACGCCTTTATAAGCGCCGCTGTTTATATTCGCGCTGCTCAAAGCCAAGCCCGCGACGTGCGTTCCGTGTCCGTACGGGTCGAGCGTCGAAGCGTCGCCTTCGACAAAACTCTGGCTGTAGGCGATGCGTGAAGTGCCGTTCGCGTCTTTGAAAGCGTTGTGTCCGGCGTAAATGCCCGAATCTAAAACCGCGACGCCGACGCCCGCGCCGTTAAGCTGGTAAGCCGGAGCGGTCGCCGTCGCCGGCTGATTTCTGACGACATCGACGCCCAGCGCTTTTTCGACATAACCGAAACTGCCGGTCGCGCGGTCGGGAGATATGTAATTGACCGTTCCGCTTTGCGCGAGAGTCTGAACCGCGTTGAGCGACAAGTTGGCGGCAACCGTTCGGCTGTCGATTCTGCCGGTCGAGCGCGCTTTGTTTTCGGTCATTACGGTGCGGAAATTTGAATCGCCCGCGTCTTTGGTTTGAATGACGACATCAACGCGTTTTCTGCCCGTCGGGTCGCCCTGCATCATTTCGCGCAAATCCGGCGAAACGTTATCGCCTTCAAAACCTCTGCGGTTTCCGGCGGCTTCTTCGCTCGCGTCAATCGAAGCGTTTAAGCCGTCGCCGATTAAAATCGGATTAAACAGTGCCGAAATATTGTCGTTGTCGCCGATTTTTTCTGTGTAAGCCGCCTGCGAGCTGCCGCCGACGATTTGCAGTTTCCCCTGAAGAATCAAATTCGTCAGCGGATTGTTAATTGCCGCGCCGCCGACAAAGTTGGTCAGCTCGTTAACAAATAAAATAACTTCGCCTTTTGAAGATGCCAGTTCGTCAAAAATCTTTTCTATCGTTTGCGAGTTCCGCGCCGCGTCGGGCGAAAAGAGCGAATTCAATTCGAGTTTCAGCACGCGTTTGCCTCTGAGCGAAGCCGGAACATTTCCCGACGCGACGCGCAGGGCAAGCTGTTCGACGACGATTTCCTGATTCTCGCCTTTTTCGTCCAAAATCACCGGCTGCCGCAAACCGCCGCCGGAAAGAATTTTGACGAGACTTTCGACTTCGGTTTCAAAATTCGCGTTCGACTTAATTTGATTGGCGCGCGCCAGTTCGGTCAAATCGGTAGAAAACTTATTTAACGTCGAATATTCAAACGTCGGTTTGTTTCCCGAAACAGCCGCGAAAACCAGCGCGTTTGTAAAAACGAGCGAAAACAGCAATACGAAGGAAATTGTTTTTAGTGTGTAGTTAAATTTTTTGCTGAAAATCATTCTGCTCTCCAAAGAGAAATTAATTTAAGTCCGGCAAAAACAAAGCACTGATTTGCCGCGCACATATTTGCACCTGTCGTGCCAAATAGTTAAATACAGAAACGATTGGAGTTAGCTGGTGTTTATGAACAAATGACAAGGTCGAAACAAATCATTTTGAGTGAACGATTCGGTCATTTTGAACGACGCTTGAATGTAAAGAACGACAATTAAACAAAAAAAGGGAAAGCCTTTCGAGACTTTCCCCTTTTCAACTTCAGACTAATTTGTAATTGCTATTTGCCGGTTGTCGCCTGCTTGAGTTTAACTTCGATTCTGCCGAGACTGCTGTTGATTTGCGAGCGAACCGGAAGCCGCCGCGCGTCGTCCGTTATCCAGAGAATCATATTTCCCTCTTTTTCGATAAGCCGGTTTTTCCCGAAAACTTCCGCTTCAACCTGAAAACACCAGACATTTCCAAAGATGCTTTTTTGCCGCACGCGAGCGATTACGCGCAAAGGAATCGTATAAACCAACCCGGAATCGCTGACTTTCAGCTCGAAACTTTTCCCGACGCCGAGCGGCAGACGCCTGAGCGTATACAGCGCTGAAACCAAATCCTGCATTCCGCTTTCAACCGGCGAGGCGGCGTTGAGCGGCGGACGGGCGACATTATTCGGGTCGGTTTCGATGTAGACGACTTTTCTTGTTTTGTAATCGAAAATCGCCGCGCTGTCGCGCACGCGGTCGCCCTGTTTGTCGCGCTTGACGGTTTTGAGAATCGAAAAATTTCTGCCGTCGACGGTCGATTCGTAGTTTTGCAGAAAATCCGGCAAAAATACTCCGCTCAGCGTGCCTTTTGGTTTGGCTTCGGTTTTGACAACGAAATTTCGGCTCTCCGGCGCGCTTTCGACTGTAAAACTCAAAGCGGCGACTTCGATGCCGCGAAGAACGGTTTTACTGAATTTGGCTTCGTAGAGGAGACTTTCGCCCGCTTTGTAAGATTCGATTTTCGGGGCGATTTGCGCCGCCGCCGAACAGCAGAAAAAGCTGCAAAGCAGTAAAAATGAGCGAAATAAAGTTTTCGTTTTCATAATCCTATATTCGGAAAAAACATTTTCACAACTAATATCGAGAGCGCGAAAACCAGACCGAGCGCGGCGCGGTATTCGCGGTAACGCATATATAAATCCATATCAAACTTAACGTCCGACGTTTTATAACCGGTCGGGCGCGGCAAAAACAGCGGAACGCGGCGGGCGTATTCCTTATAATCTTCGCCGAAAATGTCGGTCAAATCTCCGGCTTCGACGCGCATCACCGGCAGATATATGCCCAGAAATAAAACGGCGAAAATCAAGCCGAGCCACCAGACGCCCGAAGCAATAGTAAAACCCAGACCCAAAATGAAGCTGCCCAGATAGAGCGGATTGCGCGTGTATGAATACGGACCGGAAACTGCCAGATTTTGATTTTTGCGAATGTGTCCCGAAGCCCACGCCCGAATCAAAATACCAACCGCGCCGATTGCGCCGCCGACGATTAAAGTTACCGGTTCGGGACGAGCGAAAATCAAAAATACGATGCCGAAAAGAAACCCGAGCGGCACGCGCATTCTTTGTAAAAGTCTTTTATTACTGAAATTCATCGGAGAAAATTCTACACCAAAGAGAAAACAAACCCCAGGTAAATAAATTAAATTGCGCCTGAACAGACGATTTTCCTGCGCGCTCCTTTGCGTCTTCCGTTTGCGCAACTTTGCGATAATAATTTTTTGTAACGCAAAGGAAGCGCAAAAGTTACGAGGCAAAGGAGCGCGCAGGAATTTTCAAATCGTTTTTTCGAGACGAGTTTGCACGGCGCGAAAAACCGTTTCAACTTCGATGTCCATACAAATCCAGTTGCCGCAGGCGCGGCGATGGCAATCGGCGCGGCAGCCGATGTCGATTCGCTCGACGCAGATGTCGCCGTCGTTCGGACTGCCGTTGCGCCACCATTCGGTCGCGCCGAAAATTCCGACAACCGGCGCTTTCGCCGCCGCCGCCAGATGAGTCGGCGCGGTGTCGCCGCCGACGTAGATTTTCGCCCTTTTCGCCAGTTCGTAAAAGCCTTTCAAACTCGGCTGAGCGAGAAAAACGCGGTTCGATTTCGAGTTTTGCAGAACCGTCTTCGCCAGCTTTATTTCGTTCGGCGCAGTTGTAACGATTGAAGTTAAACCCCGTTCTTTCCAAAGTTTGTCGGCAAGCGCGCCGAATTTTTCAGCGTGCCACAATTTTGTCTCCCAGCCGCCAGCCGGATTCAGAATCGCGAAATTTTCGCCCGTCTGTTCAATGATTTTTTCGGCTTCAAGTTTGTGTTCCGCGCCGGTGAAAATCGGAAACTCAATTTTATCGCGGGAAACTTCGATGCCGAGAGCTTTTTCGGCGAGCGTCAGATTTTTGTCGATAATGTGAATCCGCCGTTCGGTTTCAAACGAATCGGTCAGCAGAAATCGGCTTGCCGGTTCGCGCAGGTTTTGTTTGGAAAAGCCGAAAAGCCGCTCGGCGCGGGCGAGCCTGGCAATCGACGCCGATTTTAAGAGTCCCTGAAAATCGAGCGCGACATCGAAAACCGAAGCGCGAAGCTCGCCCAGTTGCCGCCGCGCGTCTGAAAGCGTTTCGCCGATTGGATTTTTGAGTCTGAGAGCTTTGGTATCGACTTCAATAAGTTTATGAAGCAACGTATTTCCGCGCAGAATTTCCGCCGCGCCGCGTTCGACCGCCCAGGAAATTTCCGACTCCGGCAAAGCCCGTTTGATTGCCCACAGCGCGGGCAGCGTGTGAACGATGTCGCCGATGCTGCTGAGTTTTACGATGAGAATTTTCATTCGCTTTGATAAATCAGGACTTTCTCAAATTTGAAAAACGCTTTGTCGGAGCGCGGGCATCCTGCCCGCTCTTAAACACGCCGGAGCATCTCAAACCGCCGGGCTAAACTCCGCGCCGAATCCTGATTCGACGCGTTTTAGATTGCTCTCGCAATCTTTAGCGGGCAAGATGCCCGCGCTCCCGGCTTTAGCGGGCATCTTGCCCGCGCTGCCGGTCGGGAAAGTCCTATAAATATAATTTGTCGAGCCAGAAGAAAGCGAAACGTCTTTTGCGTGAATCGTCAACCGTGCTTTTTAAAATATGATGCGGCGGCGCGGTTAAAACATTCGATGCAATTTCGTTTAAAATGTTTTATCCTGTCAATTGCGGCTTTCCCGGAAGTCTCAAAATCTTTTATTTTTATGAATGAATCAAAGCGTCCAAAGCGTGATTTGCGTCCCGCCGTCGTTTTTCTCACCGGAGATTTAATGGCTGTGCCGATTGCGCTCGAGCGGGCGGAAGTTATTCTGGGGCGCGCGCTCGAAGCCGACGTTCGGATTAACGACACGAAAGTTTCCCGGCAGCACGCCCGCATAAATACCGTTTTCGACCCGAAAAAAAACGAAACTAAATACATTATAACCGATTTGTCTTCAAGAAACGGAACGCTTCTCAACGGGCAGAAAATCAACGAAGAAATTTTGCAGAACGGCGACAAGATAACCGTCGGCGAGCATATTCTGCGTTTTGAATTGTTTGACGAGGTAGACCGCGAATATCAGCGCCAGATTCGCCGTCTGATTTCGCACGACGATTTGACCGGACTTTTATCGAGCCGTTCTTTTTTCTCGGAGCTGCGCCGCGAATCCGCCCGCGCCGCTCTGGAAAATCGCCCGTTCTGCGTTTTGATGATGGATGTCGATTATTTCAAGCTCGTCAACGATACTTACGGACATCTGACGGGCAGCAAAACGCTCGAAGAAATCGGTTTGTGCATCACGCATATTCTGCGCACCGGCGACGTTGCCGCGCGGTTCGGCGGCGAGGAATTTGCGGCGTTTCTGCTCGACGCCGAGCTGGCGCAGGGCTTGGTGGCGGCGGAAAGAATCCGCTCCGAGATAGAAAAAAAAGAATTCACCATCATTCGTCAAAGCAGCCCGCATCAAACGCACCGCGTAACTATTTCAATCGGCGTCGCGGTTTTTCCAGACGATTCGAGCGACCCGATTGAGTTGGTCGAGATGTCCGATTCGGCGCTCTATCGCGCCAAACGCGAAGGCAGAAACCGCGTCTGCGCTTACAAAGATTCGAGTTCCGAAAAATCGAACGAGCCGCTGCCGTCGCGCCCGCAGTAAATTTTGCAACTTTTGTCGAAACTTTAACGTGAAAGACAGACGAAGAATGCGCGAAAGACGAGGAAAATTCGACACGCGCCGGCACTGAAACTGAATAAACGCAGCCCGTTTATAAAAGGACAGAGCGCATTTTACGTGATAAACTTTCAGCAGTTTTGAAACCATTTTTACAGGCGGAAACAACCGATTTCGGAGTTCAAAACTCAAACGAGAACCGAAACCGGATTTAAATCGTGATTACTAAACTCAATCTTGCCACACAGCCGTTTCGCAACCGGACGCTGCCGTATTTAATGGCGCTTCTTCTCCTGACGTGCGCGGTCGCCGGCGCGGTTTTCGCTTTTGCGAAACTGCGGCAGATTACCGCCGATAACGAACTTGCCAAAAGCGACATCGAACGGATGACGCTCGAAGTTAAAAATCTGAAAGGCAAAGGCGAACTTGTCCAGCAGGAACTGACACCCGAACAAAGCGGTATTTTAATCGCCGCGCACAAGCTGGTCGCCAATAAAACCTTCGGCTGGTCGCGTCTGTTCGCCGATTTGGAACAGGTTCTGCCGGGCGGCGTCAGCGTCTCGCGCATCAGCGTTCAAAACATTTTTAAAGACGGCGACCGGACGAAAGCCGAGCTTGAATTCGGCGTTTTGAGCCGCGATTATCAGGGCGTGATGTCGATGATTGACCGTATGAACAGCTCCGGGCTTTTCCAGGCTGAGCTTCGCGGGCAAGACCGCCAGCAAAGCGAGCGAATAACGTATTCGGAATACACGCTGAACCTCGTCTATACGTCGCGCGCCGATTACGCGCCCGCGTCCGACGTTGCGCAGACGCAGCAGGAAGATGGAGGAAACCGTTAAAATGGCGGAAAATTTCAACACGAACGAAGCCGAAGAACAAAAAAACGAATCGGAAATTCTGGTCAACAATTACGGGACGAGAGATTCGACCGTCGTCGTCGAAGAAGAAACGCGCACGGTTCTGCTGACCGACAATGAAACCATCATTATCGAAAAAGAACCGAAAATCGACATCGTTCCGAAAAATCGTCCGCGAAAAGTCTACGCCGGAATGTGGGGCAAAGCCGAAGTCGCCGGCGTCGCGCTCGGACTGCTGGCGATTTTGTCGGTCGTCCTGCTGGTTGTTTTAGTAGTTTTGCCCGCTCAAAAGGAACTCGAACGAAACCGCGCCGAACGCTCGCGGCTCGACGCGGAGTTTATGTCGGCGCAGAACAAATACGGCAGCATCACGACGACCGAAGCGCGCGTCGCCGAATTGACGACGAGCGTCGGCGATTTTGAAAACAGGTTTCTTCTCTCTCCGACCAACGGAAAAACCGCTCTTTATCAACGAATCAACGGCTTGATTTCCGCTTACGGGTTAATCAATTCGACCGGACCCGATTACGCGCCGCTCGAAATTTCCGCCGACCGGCGCGGGCAGGAAACCGAATCCGACCGGGGCAGAGAAAAATTTCAAAGTCTTTTTCCGGGCGTTTATGTAACGACGACCGTCGAAGGTTCGTATCAAAATCTGCGGCGCTTTATACGGGACATCGAAACCGGCGACCAGTTTGTCGTCATCAGCGCCATCGAGCTTGCTCCGGCGGAAACTCAAGAGAGAAATAATTCGGCGGACGGCGCGACGCGGGCTTCGATTAATAACGTTACGATAAATCCGACCGTTCAGAATCAGCCGAATTACGGCTCGCCTAATTCCGGTTTCCCGGATGTCAACGGCATTCCGCAGGTCAACAACGGAATTCCGAATCAAACCGGCGTTCAGCCGCCGTCTGCGCAAGCCGCGGCGACCAGAACGGCAAAAGCGCCGCGCGGCAAAACACGCGGCGAAACGGTCAGCCTGCGGCTCGAAATGGCGGCGTATTTCCGGCGTCCGAACGCTCTGCAAATTTCGGCTGCCGCGCAGTAGTAGTAGTAGTAGCAGCAGTAGTAAAACAGCAATGATAAAGATTTTTGAAGGAAAAACTCCGACGGAAAGAAACAAAATCATCGCCGCCCTTGTTCTCGGCGCGATGGCTTTGCTTGCGATTCTCTATAACATTGTCGGACTTTATCCGGGCGGCAAAACAAGCGTAACCGTCAAAAGCGCTTCGCCGACGCCGACCGTTTTACAGAAAACCGGCGCGGAAGTCGCTGCAATGCCGAATCAGACGGAAATGGATTTGGCATATACGACAGTGCCGGTCGTTTATAACCCGAACCGATATGGCGCGCCGGACGCGGGCAGAAATATTTTCGCTTTTTACGAGCCGCCCGCACCGACGCCGTATGTAACGCCGTCGCCCGTTATAAAAATGCCGCCGCCGCTGCCGCCCGCGCCGATTCCGACGCCGCCGATTCTTATTTCCTTCGTCTCGCCGCAGAGCGTCTATGCAGGTTCAAAAACTTTCAGAATAGAAGTCAACGGCGATAAGTTTACGCCCGATTCGGTGATTTTATTTAACGGCAATCAATTGCCGACCACTTTCGTCAGCCCGCAGCAGCTCGTCGCCGACGTTCCGTCGAATTTTATTTCCGGCGCGGGCGGCGCGATAATCACCGTCGCCACGCCGGACGGAAAACTTTCTTCAAACACGTTTGCGTTCAGCGTTCAGCCGCCGCCGCGCCCGCAGTTCCAGTATATCGGAATGATTGGACGCAAACGCGGCAACAATGACACGGCGTATTTTCAGGAGACGGGCAAACCGTCGCCGTTCGGCGCGCGCTTAAACGATGTTGTCGTCGGACGATTTCGCATTACGAGCATCTCGCCGGCGGAAGTTATTTTTGAAGATATAAATCTCGGTTTCCGCCACAAGCTCGCGCTTTATCGTCCCGCGCCCGGACAAAGCGCGACGAATAACCGGAATCCGAACAATGATTACAACCCGTATAATCAAGGCTTGCCGAATTATCCGAATCCAGAGAGTGAAATTCCCGGCATACCGAGCAATATTCCGCGCTACCTTCCGACGCCGCAGCCGCCCGCCGATGATGACGACGGAGACAATTAAAAAAGCATTCGGGAGTTAATCGGTTATGAAAACCAATGACGAATTACGAGAAGAAAGCCGTCGGCAGTTAAATATCGACAGCCGATTACCAAATCCGAAATCCGAAAGCGGGATGTCTTTGCTGGCGGTTCTGGCAGTGATGACTATTTTTGCAATCGGACTTCTGGCGGTCGCGCCGACCGTTCAGCAAGGCGTTCAGCGCGAACGCGAACTCGAATCAATCCGGCGCGGCGAAGAAGTTGCCGAAGCCATCAAACAATATGTTATCGCTTATCGCGGCGCGAAACTTCCCCGCTCGATGGACGACCTGCTCGAAGGCGTGCCGTATGGAACGAAAAAGCGTCAAATTCTGAGACCTTCGGCGGCGGTTGACCCGCTGTCGGAAGACGGCAAATGGCGACTGGTAAAACCGGACAGTCAAGCCTTTATAAATTTCGGCAAACGTGTGCAGGTTTATAATAACGGCTTGCTGCCCTCATCCGACCCGCGCCGGTATTTTGACCGCTACGCGATTTCTCTGACCAATATCATCAACACGAAAAGCGAAAGCGACACCGAACAAGCCGACGATTCGGAAATCGAGATTGTAACCGAAGACACACCGTTTATCGGCGTCGCCAGCCAGAGCCGCAGCAAATCGGTTCTTTCGTATTACGGCATCGAAAACCACAGCAAATGGATTTTCACGCCGCTTTTTCGCGGTTTCGGCGGAAGCGCCGCCGGCAGAACGCGCGACCTCAAAGGCAGTAGAGGCGCTAACCAGCGCGTCGATGAACCTTAATAAAAAATGGGCGAAACTTTTTTGAAAAAAGTTTCAGCCCGAAACGTCGAATTTATCTTCTCTAAACTTTATAAACTAAAATTAAAACTCACGAATCCGGTTGCTTTGACCGGCTCGCCGTCGCGGACGAAAGGTTTAAATTTCCATTTTTTTACAGCGTCCGTCGCCGCTCTTTGCAGCAGAGACGGACCGCTCGTTTTCTGCACTTCCGCTACCTGTCCGTTTTCGTCGACCATCAGTTCAACCCGCACGACGCCGCTCGCCCGCATAGTTCTGGCGGCAGGCGGATAGACCGGATTGGATTTTTGAGTTGCGTAATCGACCAGCGAACCGACAACCAAAGGCTGGTTATTTTTCGTCGGCGCGGCGGCGTTATCTGTATTTGTCGGCGGCGCGGTTTCCCTTGTTTGGTCAGCCGCCGGTTCGGTGTTTGTATTTTCAGCGCGGCGCGTTCTGATTTGAGCGCTTGTATTTCCGGCGTTTTCGGCAGTTGTTTTTGCAGGCGCTTCAACCTTATTCGGTATAGTGTTTTGCGCCGTTTCGATTACCGGCTGTGAAACATTGCCTGCCGTAGAAGTTTGATTTGGCGAAGTGTTGACCGAATTTGGAATAGGCTGGAAAACCGGAACATCCTGCGGCGGCGCTGAACTTATATTTTGATTATCGACCGGAATGTTTGCCGCGACGACGGTTTTCGGAGATTCGGTTGTCGGTTCGCCGCCGGCGTTGAGAATAACGCTTCTCGAATTGGCAAGCCGCTCGCGGGCGTCGGCGATTTCGTCTTTCCAGCGTTTGGCGTCGTAACCGTCTTGCGCCAGACTGACGCGCGCGCCGGTCGCTTCTTCAATCAGCGCCATCGCGTCGGAAGTTTGTTTTTTGTCCGCGCCCAAAACCTTCGACTGCGCGATAATCATTTCCAGAGTTTCACGCATTTTCTGCACGTCGGCAGTCGCTTCCGGCGGCAGATTGCGGTCGGAGACGCTCAAGCCGAGCGATTTATAGCGCTCCAATTGATTTCTCGCGCATCTTACAACCTGACCGGCAACGGCGAAATAACTTGCCGCGCCGTTGCCTCTGGCGAATTTCTGCGGGCTGGACGCGTCTTTCAGAAACTCCTGAGCGCGTTTATAATCGCCTTGCTCGAGATAGCTGTTCATCAGCAAAACGTTGATGACGCTCTGAACGGTCGGGTCTGACGATTCGCGGCGAATGTTTTCCAGCTCGTAAATGGCGGCGTTGTAGTTTTTAACCACGATATACGCTTTGGCTTTCGCCACGCGCTCGCGCATTACATCGGCTGCCGACGGCGCGGTTTGAGCCGATATAAAAAAGCTGAAAATGAAAATCAGTAAAATGGAAGCGCAGAATCTTCTGACGTTTAGCGGCATTCGAGTCTTCTCCTTTAATGCTTTTGACTTAAATTTTCCGCAAAGGTCAAAAGCGACAAACTTTTTGCAAAGTCTCACTTTTTTAATGACCTGAACAAATAATCCGTCCGGTTTCGCCTTTTTCAAAACGGTAGAAAAAACAAGTTAATGGCTAACCTGTTTTACTTGCTTGATAAACTATTAATGATTTTTCGGCGATATGCGTTTGCAGTTCTTTTTATAGCATTTTCGTCGAGGAACAGCAAACGACGGTCGCGCATCACGATTCGCCCGTTAATAATAACCGTGCGAACATCGCTTGCTTTAGTCGTATAAACCAGCGCCGAATAGACGTTATAAAAAGGCGTCTGATGCAGCGCGTCGAAATCGACAATCGCTAAATCGGCGCGTTTTCCCGCTTCGAGCGAGCCTGTGATTTTTTCCAGATGAAGCGCGCGCGCGCCGCCGATTGTCGCCATCTCAAACGCCTGTTCCGCCGTTAAAACCTTCGGGTCGCCGGTGAAAACTTTGTGCAGCTTCGCCGCCGTGTCCATTTCTTCCCACATATCGAGGTCGTTGTTCGACGCCGCGCCGTCCGTTCCCAAACCGACCGCCATATTTTTAACGAGCATCTGCGGAACAGGCGCGACGCCCGACGCCAGCTTCATATTCGACTGCGGATTATGCGCGATGCCGACGCCGAATCGTTTCAGCAAATCGAGTTCGGAATCATTCGCCCAGACGACGTGCGCGGCGATAACGCGATTATTTAAAAATCCGATTTTTGCGAGATATTCGACCGGACGCGCTCCATATTGCTTTGAAATGTCGGCGACTTCGGTTTTCGTTTCGGCGACGTGAATAACGACGGCGGCGTTTAATCGGTCGGCGGATTTTCTAATCGCGTTCAGATTTTCGGTCGTCAAAGTGTAAGGCGCGTGCGGCGCGAACGCCGGAACGATGAGCGCGTTATTTTTCCATTTATTGACGAAATTTTCCGTGTAGCGAATCGCGTCTTCCGGCGTTTTATTGTCGGCGACGGGAAACTTGATAATCGTTTCGCCCAAAACGCCGCGCACGCCGGCTTTCGAGGTTTCGTCCGCCACGGCGTCTTCAAAATAATACATATCGCAGTAAGTTGTCGTCCCGCCGCGAATCATTTCCGCCAGTCCGAGACGCGTTCCGGCACGCACGAAATCTTCGGTTACATTTTTCGCTTCCGCCGGAAAAATAAACTTCGTCAGCCATTCCTGCAAATCCAAATCGTCGGAAATACCGCGAAAAAGCGACATCGGAATGTGCGTGTGCGTGTTGATTAAACCGGGAATAACGACTTTGCCGTTTACTGCAATCGTTTGTCTCGAAGAAAATTTCCGGTTAATTTCCGCACTTGTCCCGACGCCAACGATTTTATCGTTTTTGACGGCGACCGCGCCGTTTTCGATAACGCGTTTCGCCGCATCCATCGTTACGATTGTGCCGCCCGAAATTATTAAATCGACCGCTTTCCTTTGTCCGAAAATCGCCTGCGGAACGATTAAAAGAAGCGAGATAATCAGTAAAATCTTTAGATTTTTCATATTTGGATTTTTTGGATTCTGTGGATTTTATTAAAGAAAATCAAAGCGACGATTATTTCAAAAATTTTGAATCAAAAGCTCGCGGGAAAAGTTCGCTCATCCGCATCGTTTCGGTTTTCCCGTCGAGATTCGTTAAAACGACTTCGACATCGCCGCAGAATTCCCAGATTATCTGGCGACACGCGCCGCACGGCGGCGTTAAATCTTCGGTGTCGGCGGCGACGACGATTTTTTGAAACTCGCGTCTGCCTTCGGAAATCGCTTTGAAAATCGCCACGCGCTCGGCGCACATCGTTAAACCGTAAGACGCGTTTTCGATGTTGCAGCCGGTGAATATTTCATCGTCATTGGTCAAAAGAGCCGCGCCGACCTTGAAATCAGAGAACGGCGCGCTGGCATTTTCACGGGCGTTTTTCGCGGCTTCGATAAGTTTCTGCAAATCTTCTTTCATAATAAATTAGAGGCTGTCTCAAAAATGCTCTGCCTTAAACTTTGCGAGCTTTGCGCCTTTGCGGGAAACAATAAACTTTCCCGCAAAGGCGCAAAAGCGGCAAAGAAAAACCGAAGCATTTTTGTCGAATCACTATTTTTGAGACGCATTGTATTAAATTTTCACTTCCTTCATTTCCTCGCGCAGTTTTTCGCGCACCAGACCGCACAGCATTCTGATGCTGACGCCGGTTTCGCCGCCTTCGGGAATAATAATGTCGGCGTGGCGTTTTGAAAGCTCGACGAATTCGTGGTGCATCGGGCGAACCGTCGCAAAATATTGAGCGATAACCGATTCGACCGTGCGCCCGCGCTCTGTTATGTCGCGTTTTAAGCGCCGTATAAAACGAATGTCGTCCGGCGTATCGACAAAAACGCGCACGTCGAGAAGACTCAAAATACGCGGCTCGGCGAAAATCAAAATTCCTTCGACAATGACGACCTGTTTCGGTTCGATATGATTACTTTCCGCGCTTCTGGTGTGCGATTTGAAATCATAAACCGGCATTTCAATCGGCTGACCGCTTTTCAGACGTTTGAGATGATTCATCAGCATCTCGCTGTCAATCGCGTCCGGGTGGTCGAAATTCGCCTGCCGACGCTCGTCGAGCGGCATATCGGCAAGGTTTCGATAATAAGAATCCTGCTCAATCAGCACGACATTCTCCGCGCCGACCGTCTGCACGATTTTTCTGGCTATCGTCGTTTTTCCCGAACCCGTTCCGCCGCATATTCCGATTATCATTCTGATTCGTCCTTTGTCCTTTGTCCTTCGTCCTTTGAAATTTCGTTTGCAGTTCCGATTGAACGTAAATAAGCGTTGAGCGTCGGCGATAATTTTTCAATTAAAGGCTTTAGCGCTTCGACTTGTTCTTTAGTTAATAAATCGCGTTTGAAAGCGCGTCTGAGCCAATGTTGTGTTTCCTGCAATGAACCTCGCGCAATTTTAATAAAACGGCGATTGTCCTGAAAACTTCCGCGTCCTTCGCCTTCGGCAATATTCGCGCCGATTGAATCGGCGGAACGAACTATTTGACTGCCGACCGTATTTTTTGCAAAACCATCCCAGCCGGAAACGATTTTCCAAATTTCATCCGCTAAATCTTCGGACAATTGATAAACGCGCAGATTCTCAAATCTCGTTTTCGCCATTTTATAATTTTCTCCGACATCAATTTATCGAAATCAACTTCAAAATCAGACCCGAAGGACAAATGACGAAAGACTAAGGACAAAGTTTCGGCACGATACGTCTCAATAACTCCTTAAAAACCGCCGAAACTTTATTTCCCGTTTCCATAACTTCTTCGTGATGAATCGGCTCGTCCGACATTCCCGCCGCCATATTGGTGATGCAGGAAATTCCTAAGACTTTTATGCCCATCTGCCGCGCTACGATTGCTTCGGGAACGGTTGACATTCCGACCGCATCCGCGCCGAGCATTCGCAGCATACGGATTTCCGTCGGCGTCTCGTAACTCGGACCCGACAGAGCGCAATAGACGCCGCGCCGCAGAATTCGCGGTTTGTCCTGTTTTTTTCCGGTTCTCAGTTCGTCCGTTCTCATCTTTTCGTCCGCCATCGCTCTGGCTTCGGCAAGCGCGATTTCCTGATAATCGAGCGAATAAACTTCGGTCATATCAGGAAATCGCGCGCCGAATCTTTCATCATTTCTGCCGCGCAGCGGACTGACGCCGATTAAATTTATATGGTCGCGGATTAACATCAAAGTTCCCTGCTTAAAATCCGTATCGACGCTGCCCGCCGCGTTTGTCAGAATCAAATTTTTTATCCCCAAAACGCCGAAAACGCGCACCGGAAATGTAACTTCGTTCATCTCGTAGCCTTCATAATAATGAAAACGTCCCTGCTGAACCGCAACCGAAACGCCCGCGACTTCACCGAGAATAAGTTGTCCGGCGTGTCCTTCGACGGTCGAGAGCGCAAAATGCGGAATTTCCTCGTATGAAATCCGCACCGCGTTTTCGACTTCTTCGCCGAACGCGCCCAAACCGCTGCCCAAAACCAGCGCGACTTTTATTTGCTTTTCGTATTTCGAGCGGATAAAATCAGCCGCTTCCTTCGCATTTTCGTAAGTCATAAATAGGTTCAAAGCTCAAAGTCCAAGTTTCAGAACTGCAAAATCACACTTTGAAACTCGAACTTTAAAGCTATTTTTCTTTTCTGTATGGAACGCCCAGAGATTTCGGCGCGCGCGACAAGCCGATAAATCCGGCGAGAACGATTATCGTTAAAACATACGGAATAATCTGTATAAATTGGATTGGAATGTCTTCGCCCGACGGCAGTTTATAGACACCTTGAATCTGAATCGTCAAGGCTTCCATTAAACCGAAAAACAAACAGGCGACGAGCGTTTGAACCGGACGCCATTTCGCTAAGATTAACGCCGCCAGCGCGATATATCCGCGTCCTGCCGTCATATTTCGGGTAAATAAAGAACTTTGCCCGATTGACAGATACGCGCCGCCCGCCGCCGCTAAAATTCCCGATAAAACAACGCCGGTATAACGAAGTCGAACGACATTAACGCCCGCCGCGTCAGCCGCCGCCGGATTTTCGCCCGTCGCTCTGAGCCGTAAGCCGAACGGCGTTTTATACAAAACATACCAGCAAACCGGAACGAGCGCGAAAGCCAGAATCGAAGCCAGCGAAAGCCGATTAAAAAATTCCGGCAAAAGAAATTGTTTGGCGATTTGCGGCGTCGAACCCGAAGAATCATAAATCGCGCCGCTGATAACCGCCGGAAGCCCGAACATCAGAAAATTTATCGCCATTCCCGCGACAACCTGGTCGGCTTCAAATTTGATACACGCAACCGCGTAAATGTATGCCAGAGCCGCGCCCGCAACCATTCCGGCAAGCAAGCCGAGATACGAATTTCCCGCTTCAAAAGTTACGACCGCGCCCGTGAACGCGCCCGCCAACATCAAGCCTTCGAGCGCGATATTGATAACGCCCGCCCGCTCGGAAAACATTCCGCCGAGCGCGGCGAAAATCAACGGCGTCGCCAGCCGAATTGCTGAAAAAAGAAGCGCAATGGTAAAAATTTCGCTCATAAATTTAAATAGTGAAAAAGGGCAAAAGTGAAAAGGTGAAAAAGTTTTTGCGCTCAATCGTCGGCATTGAAAATCGATTTAGCGTGATTCGATATTGAACCGCTCAAAAATTTTGCCTTTTCGCGTAAAAGCTGGTGTTCTGCCTGGTCGAGATAACCGACTTCAAGAGCAACATACAAAAGACTTCTAACTTCACCGGAAGAACCTTTGGCAATGTTCAAAAAATTTAGATATTCCTTACGCGAACGGCGTTCAAATCCTTCGGCAATGTTTGTCGAAATCGAAACGGCGGCGCGGCGCATCTGGTCTCTCAAACCAAAATCATTTCTCAAGCCTTTCCTTTCAGAGACGAGATAAATTTCTCTGGCAAATTCAACGCTTTTCTGCCAGATAAACAAATCTTCAAAACACTCGATTTTCTTCCTTACATTTTCCATTTTTGAACAAAAAATTTATTCCAGCTTAAAGCAAAACTCAACCAGCTTTTTCACTTTTTCACTTTTTCACTTTTTCACTCTTAAATCTTGCCTCGTTTTTTTGAGTAGATTTGAAAACAGGCGACGAATAAAATAATAATCGCCTGCAAAACCCAGCCGATGTCTTTGGAAACTCGCGGCGTAAAAGCGTCAACGAAAATTTCGCCGCGCTGGAGAACGGCGAAAAATAACGCGGCGACGAAAACGCCGAGCGGATGATTTCTGCCTAAAAGGGCGACGGCGATGCCCAAAAATCCGACTTCGCCGGAAAAGGCGTCGTAATAACGGTGTCGATAACCTAAAACTTCGCCGATGCCGACCATTCCGGCAAGCGCGCCGGAAATGGTCATCGCAATTATTATCTGTTTTTGCGGCGAGATTCCGCCGTATTCAGCCGCTGACGGATTTTCCCCGACGGCGCGCAATTCGTAGCCCCATTTTGTTTTCCACAAAAATATATAAACCAGAAAACACATCAGAATCGCCAGCAGAAAAGCGACGCTTAAAGGCACGTCCGCCGGAATGAACGGCAGAAATTGATTGAGCTGCGGAATGTATGCGGCTTCGCCAATCGGCGCGGTTTGCAGAATCGGGTCGCCCGCGACTTTATAATGATACTGGGTGAAATAACTGACTAAAGAAATGGCGATAAAGTTCAGCATTATCGTGTTGATAACTTCGTGCGAGCCGAATTTCGCCTTCAGAATTCCCGGAATCGCGCCCCAGATTCCGCCGACGACCATCGCCGTTAAAATACAGAGCGGAACAAGCAGAATCGCCGGAAGCGAAAACCACGAATAATTTACGTCCGCGCCGAAAACATTGACAACCGTTCCGCCGAAAACGATGCCGACCCACGCCGTCGCAAACGACGCGACATATAATTGCCCTTCCGCGCCGATATTCAAAAGTCCGCACCGAAAAGCGACCATTACGGCAAGCCCTGTAAAAATCAGCGGCGTCGTCAGAAAAAGCGTGTAGCCGATGTCTTTCGCCGAGCCGAACGAATTGCCGAGCAGCAGCCGAAAAGTATTAAACGGATTATCGCCAATCAACAAAATAAGGATTCCACCGACCGCAAACGCCGCGAAAACCGCGATTAAAGGCGACAAAATTTCACGTAAAATTTTCATATTTGAAATTTAAAGAAGTTTAGTAAAACCCGCCCGCTCGAAATGCCTGTCAGCCGTCAACGCTTCGGTCAAATCGTATCTTCGCATCACGACAAAACTGATGCAGTCAACAATTCCCCAATCTTTGTCGAGTCGTTCGGCGTAAAGTTTCCAGGCGGCTTCGATAAGTTCCGGCGAAAGCGAAACCGATTCAATCCGCCGAGATTTTTCGATACTTTCTTTTAACTTTAAGGCTGTGCGTCTTCCGTTAATACTGGATAAACCATTTCCGATTTTGAGTAAAACGCCGCTGTGAGTAACAAAATTATAATTTTTATCGAGTAATTCCTGATAAGTTTTAACTGCTTTTTCGTGCAGAAAATCGGAGTTGATAACGAGCGCGAGCCAACCGGAAGTATCGGCAAATATCTTTTTCATTTTTCACTTTGTTTCGGCAAGCCGTAAAGATAATGGTCGATGTTCAGCGCGAAATCTGAAACGCCCATATCAATCGCCATATCCGCAATCGTTTCGGCAGGGTCTTTTTCCGGTTTCGATTTGACCGCGACTTCGACCGTAATTTTTACGCGCTCGCCTTCCGGTAATTCGATTTTCTCAATCGGGCGAAAAACGCCTTTCTCGTAGATTGCTTCGACTGTATTCATTTTATTTGCCGCCTGCCGGTTAATTTTATTGGACGCAAGTAAATATACCTAACAAAAGCCTTGGGTGTCATCTAAAAAGTAAAGAAAATTTGATTTAGCAGGAATAATTTTTTCTCAAATACTTGACAAACAAACACTCAGATTTTATTATTGTATAAGACTAAGCAACAAATTTTTAATTCGATATTTATACAAATTATGAGATTTGACAGATTTACAATTCGCGGTCAGGAAGCGATTCAAGCGGCAATCGGCGTTGCCGAAAAAAATCAAAACCAGCAAGTCGAGCCGGAACATCTGCTCGCCGCGATGCTCGAACAAAAAGAAGGCGTCGTCCGCCCGATTCTTGGAAAAATCGGCGCGAATGTTCCGACCGTAACGAGCGAAATCGAAGCGGCAATCGCTAAATTTCCGACGGTTTCCGGCGGTCAGCAGTATTTTTCATCGCGCACGAATACGATTTTTCAAGCCGTGCAGAAGGAAGCCGAGCGGATGCAGGACGAATATACTTCGACCGAGCATATTTTAATGGCGATTGCCGACGAAAAAGACGGCGACGCCGGACGCATTTTGCGCTCGAACGGCGTTACTAAAGAAGACGTTGAAAAAGTTGTAACCGATATGCGCGGCGGCAGTCGGATTACAGACCAGAACGCCGAAGAAAATTTTCAGGCGCTCGAAAAATACGCGATGGATTTGACCGAACGCGCCAGAAAAGGAAAGCTCGACCCGGTAATCGGGCGCGACGACGAGATTCGGCGGACGATTCAGGTTTTATCCCGTAGAACGAAAAATAATCCGGTTTTAATCGGCGAGCCGGGCGTTGGGAAAACGGCGATTGTCGAAGGCTTGGCGCAAAGAATCGTATCGGGCGACGTGCCGGAAACTCTTAAAGGCAAACGACTTGTCGGGCTTGATTTGGGTTCGATGCTGGCGGGCGCGAAATATCGCGGCGAGTTTGAAGACCGCTTGAAAGCCGTTTTGAAGGAAATCGAAGCTGCCAACGGAAACATAATTTTGTTTATCGACGAGCTTCATACATTAGTCGGCGCGGGCGCGTCCGAAGGCGCGATTGACGCCTCGAATATGCTCAAACCGGCGCTGGCGCGCGGAATGCTGCGCTGTGTCGGCGCGACGACTTTGAACGAGTATCAAAAATATATTGAAAAAGACAAGGCTTTGGAGCGTCGTTTTCAAAATGTTTTCGTCGGCGAGCCGAACGTCGAAGACACGATTGCGATTCTACGCGGTTTAAAGGAACGCTACGAAGTTCATCACGGCGTCCGCATCAAAGACAGCGCGATTGTCGCCGCCGCGACGCTTTCAAATCGTTATATTACCGACAGGTTTCTGCCCGATAAAGCGATTGATTTGATTGACGAAGCGGCGTCTAAAATCAGAATCGAAATCGATTCTCTGCCGCAGGAAATCGACGAATTGGAGCGCGAGATTCTGCAATTGGAAATCGAACGCCAGGCATTGCAGCGCGAAACGGACGAAAAATCGAAAGCGCGGCTCGAAGACATCGAAAAACGAATTGCCGATTTGCAGGAGCAATCCGGCGGAATGAAGGCGCAATGGCAGTCGGAAAAAGATGAAATCGAGAAGATGCGCGGCGGCAAGGAAAAACTCGAACAAGCCAGACTGGAATTGGAGCAGGCGCGAAACGCCGGTGATTTAAACAAAGCCGCCGAACTGCAATACGGCACGATTCCGCAATTGGAAAAACAGATTGAAGGCGAGCAAAAGCATTTGTCGGAACTGCAAACCGACGGCGTTTTCTTGAAAGAAGAAGTTGACGAGGAAGACGTGGCGGAAGTCGTGGCGAAATGGACGGGCGTTCCGGTTTCCAAAATGCTCGAAGGCGAGATGCAGAAACTCATCCAGATGGAAGAAAAACTTCGTTCGAGAGTTATCGGACAGGACGAAGCGCTCGAAGCGGTTGCCAACGCCGTTCGCCGCGCCCGCGCCGGACTTCAAGACCCGAATCGTCCCGTCGGCTCGTTTATCTTTTTAGGTCCGACCGGCGTCGGTAAAACCGAGACGACAAAGGCTTTAGCCGAATTTTTATTCGACGACGAACGCGCGCTCGTCCGGCTCGATATGTCGGAATATATGGAAAAACACGCCGTCGCCCGAATGATTGGCGCGCCACCGGGATATGTCGGATACGAAGAAGGCGGACAATTAACGGAAGCGGTTCGGCGGCGTCCGTATTCGGTTGTTTTATTTGACGAAATCGAAAAGGCGCATTCGGACGTTTTCAACATTCTGCTGCAAATACTTGACGACGGACGACTTACAGATTCAAAAGGTCGCGTCGTCGATTTCAAAAATACGGTTTTGATTATGACGAGCAATTTGGGTTCGCGGGAAATTCAATCGGTCGGCGGCGACGATAATCAAATGCGCGAAGCCGTTACGCAGGTTTTGCGCGATTACTTCAAACCGGAATTTCTTAATCGTATCGACGATATAGTTGTTTTCAAACAACTTGCACGCGAGCAGATTTCAAAAATCATCGAAATTCAGCTCGCGCGTCTGCGCTCGATGCTCGACGAACGCGGAATCACGCTCGTTCTGGACGATTCGGCGAAGGAACTGCTCGTCGAAGAAGGCTACGACCCGACATTCGGCGCTCGTCCTTTGAAACGAGCGATTCAAACGCTGATTCAAAATCCGCTGGCGGTTAAACTTTTAAGCGGCGAAATTTTGAGCGGCAGCGTGATTCGCGTTTCCGCCGACGGCGACGGCAAAATGAAATTTACGCCCGAAGCGGCAACGGCTTCGGCATAAAAAATTTCGCCACACAGAATACAGAGAACACGGAGTAAAGAAAACGAAGAATTCAAAATGTAAAATGAAGAACAATTTTTATTTTCCGTTTTCCGTTTTTCGTTTTGCATTCTCTCAGTCTTCTCCGTGTTCTCTGCGGCGAGTTTCTTTGCGGTAAATGGTTTGTTAGACTAGAACTTTTCAGCAATACAAATATTTATCCGAATTTATGAACAACTGGTTTAAAAGTAAAAAAATGAACGAACAAAATTATACGGACGAAGAAATTTTAGACGGAGAAACCGAAGAAATTCCGGTTAATGACAAAAGACGTTTCAATAACGAAGGCGAAAGAATCGAAATGGACGGCAAAGACGAAAAATCGAAAGAGCCGGTAAAGTCGGCGCGTGAAATCGAGCTTGAATCGCGTCTGAAAGCCGAAATCGAGCGCCGCGAAGCCGCCGAAAGCAAACTCGTCGGCGTGCAGACAAAATTTGAAGAAGTTAAATCGCAAATGGAGCGCGAAACGGCGGAAATGCGCCAGCGCCTGATGAAAACTCTCGAAGACCGCGCGCGCCAAGGACAATTTAATTTTCTGACGACGCTTTTGCCGATTCTGGACAATCTCAACTTAGCGATAAACGCTTCGGAACAAAACGCGTCGTTTGAAAATCTTTTAAGCGGCGTCAAAGGCACGGCGCGTTCTTTCGAGCAGGCGTTAATCAGTGTCGGCGTCGAGCCGGTTGCCGCCGTCGGCACCGCATTTAATCCCGAACTGCACGAAGCGATTGACGCCGTCGAAGTTTCGCCCGAAAAAGACGGACAAGTTACGGCTGAATATTCGCGCGGCTATAAACTCGGCAGCCAACTATTGCGTCCGGCGCGCGTTCAAGTCGGAAAAGGGCGCGCGCAGTCGGCTGGCGAGTAAATTTTATGGCGATTGCCAAAATAAAAACCGCGACAAATTTCACGCCCGAAGATTATCTGAATTTCGAGCGTAAATCGAACGCGCGCCACGAATTTATCGACGGCGAGATTTTTGCCGGAAAAAGACGTTTTAGTTAATCCGCGGGTGATTTTTGAAGTTCTCTCGCCTTCGACCGCAACTTACGACCGCACGACGAAGTTTCAATTGAATTTGAGCTTCTGTCCGAACCCGAAGAATTCTAATGCGCCGTGCGTATAAATAAAAATTTTATTCGACAACAAATAATTGCCCGCCGACAACTAACAAAACAATGTATCCAGAACTTTTTCGCATCGGTAACTTTCCCATTAATACTTACGGCTTGCTGCTCGCCGTCGGTTTGGTTTTAGCTTTGGTAATCGCGGCGCAGCTGGCTTCAAAAGACGGTTTGCCTAAAGAGCGCATTTACGATTTGGGTTTGTGGATGATTATCGGCGGGCTTTTGGGGTCAAAGATTCTAATGTATCTGACCGAAGATAACGTCAATATCTTTTCGCTTGATTTCCTGCGTTCGGGCGGCGTATATTACGGCGGATTTCTTGGCGGATTTTTCACGCTCGTTTTTCTGGTTCGTTATTATAAATTGAATTTCTGGAAAGTCGCCGACGCGTTTGCGCCCGGCGTCGCGCTCGGACAATTTTTCGGGCGGCAAGGCTGTTTTTCCGCCGGCTGCTGCTGGGGAAAACCGACGAGTTTGGCTTGGGGCGTTCATTTTACCGAGCAGGCGCACGAATTTACGGGCGTTCCCGTTTATACGGAAAACGGCTTGCCGCTTCACCTGCACCCGACGCAGCTTTACGAATCTTTTGCGATGCTCGCCGTTTTCGGCGTTCTCTATTATCTGCATCGACGCAAACGCTTTGACGGTCAGGTTTTAATCGCTTACGGCATTCTCTACGGCATCATTCGTTTCTGCATAGAATTTTTCCGCGACGACCCGCGCGGAAACTTGTTCGGCTTGACCGATTTGACCGGACTTTCGACTTCGCAGCTTATCAGCCTGCTGGTTGCTTTCGGCGCGGTTTGTTTTATGATTTACCGCTTAAAAACGGCGAAACCGGCAATAAACCATCGTTAATTAAAAACATTTGCCACAGAGAACACAGAGAATACAGCGAGAAGGAAAAGGATAATCGGTAAAGGAAATCGGTAAATATTTTTTGATTATTTTCCGTTTTCGATTTTTCTCTCTGTGTTTTCTTTGTGTCCTCTGTGGCTAAAAAATTCATATTAAATGGAATATCTAACTTTTCAAGCGTCCGAAACCGACGCGGGCAAACGGCTCGACGCTTTTCTTGCCGAAAACATTGCAGATTGGAGTCGCGTGCGTCTGCAAAAAATCGTTGCCGACGGCGATGTTTCGGTTAATGAAAATCCGGCAAAATCTTCGTATAAAGTTCGCGGCGGCGATGAAATTGAAATCGAATTGCCTGCGCCCGTTATCGAAACTTTCGAGCCGGAAAATATCCAGCTCGACATTGTTTTTGAAGACGAATATTTAGCCGTCATCAATAAACCGGAGGGAATGGTCGTGCATCCGGGCGCGGGCGTCAGAAATGGAACGCTCGCCAATGCCGTCGCGTTTCACTTTAAATTACAGGTCAAAAATTCAAAGTTTGAAAACCGCGTCGGCATCGTTCACCGTCTCGATAAAGACACGTCCGGCTTGATTGTCATCGCAAAAAACGAAGACATTCACGAACAGTTGAGCGAGCAGTTCAGACGCCGCGAAGTCTTTAAATCTTACGTCGCGCTCGTTCACGGCGAAATCGCGGAGAAAAGCGGAAAAATCGACCAGCCGATCGCGCGCGAAAAACACAACCGGACGAAAATGGCGATACGCGGACACGGGCGCGCCGCTTTGAGTTTGTGGGCGGTTCGCAAAAGATACGAGCGTTTTACGTCGTTGAATGTCGAGATTAAAACCGGCAGAACGCATCAAATCCGCGTTCATTTAGCATCTATAAATCATCCGGTCGTCGGCGACGAAACCTACAACGGCGGGCGCGACAATAATATAAAAGACGAAATTGTGCGAAATGCGGTCGAGGATTTGGGAAGATTTTTTCTGCACGCCGAACGCCTCGCCTTCACGCATCCGAAAACAGCCGAAAGGTTGGAATTTTACGCGCCGCTGCCGGAAGAATTAATGAGTTTTCTTCAGTTGATTAAATGAAGCAAGTGGTGAGTGAGAATTTTGTTTTTACTTATCGCTTATCGCTTACTTCACCAGCTTTCTTCAGGCGCTTCCATCTCATTTTTCGGGCTGATTATTATTTGCACGAAGCCGCAGCCGGCTTTCGTTTCACTCCATTTTTCTGTTTGCAAATCGATAACGGCTAGAGCCGCTGTTTCCATTGACCGTGTTTCGCCGGTCAAAACTCTGATAAGTCCTTCGAGTCCCGGATTATGCCCGACGAGCATAATCGAATTTTTATCGTCTTCGATTGCGGCGATGACTTCAAGGAGACGATGAGGGCTGGCTTCGTAAATTCTTTCGTCGTAACGAATGTCGGCGGCTATTTGCGCCGTTTCTTTTATTAAAATTGCGGTTTGTTTGGCGCGTTTTGCGGGCGACGACAAAATCAAGTCGATTTGAAATCGGTTGTCGAAGATTTTTTCGCCGACGAACGGCATCGTTTCCAGCCCGCGTTTGTTGAGCGGGCGGTCGAAATCAGCCAGGTTGTCGTCCGTCCGGCTCGATTTGGCGTGCCGCAGCAGAAAAACTGTTTTCATATTTGATAAATTACTCGCCGTCGCCTGCCGCAATTGTTTGGACGCCGATTTCGTGCAGAACAATCGGGCGCGGCTCGAAAATACTTTTAAGCGTAGAATAAACCCGTTTCTTCAAAACCTTGTCTTTTTTAGCCGCGCGCAGAACGTCGCTTATCGACAATATACCGACGATTTCGCCGTTTCGACCGACAACCGGAAGACGTTTTAACTGCTGTTCGCTCATTTTTTTCAAAACGCTTTTTATTTTATCGTACGGCTGGCAGCTTGCCGTCTCGCCGCCGATTATTTCTCCGGCTTTTAGAGCTGAGATTTTTTCATCGCGCGCGGCGACGGCAAGACAAATATCGCGGTCGGTTATCATACCGGCAAGCCGATTTTCCGCATCGGCAACCGGCACGACGCCGCAATCCTTTTGCCGCATTATCCCGACGATTTTCGTCAAATCGTCTTCCAAACCGCAGATGCCGACATCGCTCGTCATAACTTTTTTTACTTTCATAAAATCGCCTTAAATCCCTGAAAAACCGAAATTCTCAAATTTACGATTTCGATTATACGTCTTAATATGTAAAAAGATGAAAACACAAAAACTCGCCGCCATCGACATCGGCTCAAATTCCTTAAAACTCGTCATTGTCGAAGCCGCCGCCAGCGATTCGTTCACCGTAATTTTGCAGGAACGCGAGCGCGTCCGGCTCGGACAGGAAACCTTAAAAAATCGATTTTTGTCCGCCGAAGCCATCAATCTTTCGACAACGGCAATCGCGAAATTTCGCTCGATTGCCGACAGTCGCGGCGTCGATTCGATAATCGCCGTCGCTACCGCGTCGGTGCGCGAAGCCCAAAACGCTGCGGAATTCGTCCGCGAAATCGAAAACCGCACCGGCGTTCATATCGACGTTTTGTCTTCGATTGAAGAAGCGCGGCTCATCGGCGTCGCCGTTTCGCAGTTTTTCGCCGCCGAAAACTCGTCGCTCCTGAATATCGACATCGGCGGCGGCTCGACCGAATTATCGCTGATGAAAAACGGCGAGCCGCACAAACTTTTTTCGATGAAGCTCGGCGCGGTCGGTTTGACCGAAAAATTTCTGCTGACAAATCCGCCTAAAAGTAAGGAAATAAAAAATCTGCAAACCGAAATCGCGTTTGCGCTCGAACATCCGCTGCGGAAGATAAACGGCGAAAAATGGAGCATTTCCAGCGCGACGAGCGGCACGGCGCTTAATCTCGCCGGAATGCTTAATTTTCAGTCGAATCCGAACTCGAACGCGAAACCGCAAATTCAACTGAAGAAGCTCGCCGCTTTAAATAAAATGTCGGCAAATCTTTCGCTCGAAGAACGCGCAAAACTTCCCTTTATCAGCCCGCAGCGCGCCGAAGTCATTGTCGCCGGCGGGCAAATTATGGAAGGCGTGATGCGCGCGCTTCGTATCGAAACGCTCGAAACCTGCGCTTATGCCTTGCGCGAAGGCGTGATTATCGATTATCTGCGGCAAATCGAAGCCGAATCGATGCCGCCTGTTCCCGATGTCGAAGACCGAAAGCTGCGCGACGTTTTCGCCGTCGGCAGGCGGTTTCATTACGAAGAATCACACGCGCTTCAAGTCGCCGGTTTAGCCGAAAAAATCTTCGACGCGCTCGCGCCCGTTTACAATCTGAAACGACACGGGCGAACTTTGCTTTCAGCCGCCGCGCTCCTGCACGATGTCGGTTATCACATCTCGCACGAAGCTCACCACAAACATTCGTTTTATTTAATCAAACATTCGGAGATGACCGGATTTTCGGAAACCGAAAAAAACATCATCGCCAACATCGCGCGTTATCATCGCGGCGCGATGCCGAAGGAAAAACATCTCGATTATATGCAGTTAAGCGAACACGACCGCTCGATTGTCGCGCAAATGGGCGCGATTCTTCGCCTTGCCGAAGCGCTCGACCGCGGACACGAAAATCACGTAACCGATATGCAGTTTAAGCTCGACAAAAAAAATCTCTATCTCAAGCTCGTCAGCGACCGCGACTGCGTTGTCGAGCGCAAAGCGCTGGAGCTGAAAAAAGATTTGTTTGAAGCGGCGTTCGACTGCCAACTGGTTATTTTGTAAAGCGTTTTGGCGAAATGCGGAAAAGATAGTGTGAGAATTTTTTGCTGACAGCAGATAATTAGACATTATCGGAAATAAGAAATATTTGCCCACGAAACACACAAAACAAACGAAAATAAGAAAATCATTGTTGGTTCTGCTTTTTTTTAGTGTTTTTAGTGTGTTTCGTGGGCAAGTATTCTTTAATTTTTTATTTCCGATAATGTCTATTGTAAAGTTACGCCGTTGAATGCGGAAACACGCGCGTCAGTCGAGTGCGTTCTTGGTTTTATACACTCGACTGACGCGCGCGTTTCCGCATTTTGAGAAATTCTATATTATTTCATCGGTCCTACATTAGTCTGCTCAGTGCCGAAATTTGAACGCGATGTAGGTCCGCTGCTCTCAAATAAATTAAATAAAATGGTCGCGGCGGGAATTATAAAATAAGAATAGATAGACGAACGCGATTCTAATACTATGCCTTTGCTGCCGATTTCTCCGGCTGTAAAAGATTCTCCCGACGTAATTAAAACTCTGTTAAATAAAGCAGCGCCAAACACCGCCTTAACTTGTGTTTTGTCGTTCACAAAATTGACGGCTACGACGTTTTCCTGATTTTGATACGGCGTGGATATTAGACCATCGATTGTTTGAATATCAAGTTTAACATTTGGCGGCACTTTGACCGTAACGCTTCCCCGGAAAAGCAAACCCGTTATTTTAGTTTCATCAAAAGCTAAATTTATTTTAGTGTCGGAATCCAGTCTCAGAAGCGTCCTATTACTCAAATCAACAAAAAGCTCCGCGCCAATCGGAACTTCAATGTCTGAAGGAGATTCGATAGTTTGCTGGTCAATCAACTGTTTGTCGTTAATTTTTACATAATGGTCGGTAAAATCGTTTTTTCTTATAAAATTTAATGTTCCGATCGACCGCGACTGGCAAAATATAGCTGACGGCAAGCCCAGTAAAATAATGCACAGCAGATTAAAGCTCAAAAACTTATATATGACGTTTGTTTTTTCCATCACTTCATACTCGACAAACTATTCTGAAAGCACGCGCAACTTTGCCCGCCGCTTGAGAAAGATTTAGTCTTAAATATATTCGTATTGATAATAATACTGAAAACTTTAAGGCAAGGAAAGGAAAACTCGACTTTTGAGACACTTTTTAACCCGGTTTTCGACCGATACATTATATATGAAAGAAATCATTCGAGAATCATATATGAAAGAAATCATTCGAGAATCAAAAAATATTTTCCTGATTGTTTTAGGCATTCTTTCGGCGGCGATGGGTTTGAAAGGTTTTTTGCTGTCGAGCCGTTTTATCGACGGCGGCGTAACCGGCGTTTCGATGCTTCTTTCGGATGTGCTTGGGTTTCCGCTGGCGATTCTGATTCTCGTCATTAATCTGCCGTTTATCGCGCTCGGTTACAGTCAGATAGGCAAAAAATTCGCCGTTAAAAGCACTCTGGCGATTCTCGGTTTATCAGTTTGTCTGGCTGTGGTCAAATTTCCCGACGTTACGCCCGACAAACTTTTAACAGCCGTTTTCGGCGGATTCTTTATCGGCGCGGGCATCGGTCTGGCGATTCGCGGCGGCGCGGTTCTCGACGGAACGGAAATCGCGGCGCTGCTCGTCAGCCGAAACAGTCATCTATTGAAAGTCGGCGATGTCATCCTTATTTTAAATATCTTCATTTTCCTGACGGCAGCTTATTTTCTCGGCGTCGAATCGTCTCTGTATTCGATTCTCACCTATATCGCCGCTTCCAAAACAATCGATTTTCTGATTCACGGAATCGAAGAATACACGGCGATTACCATCATTTCGATGAAAAATGAAGAAATAAAAGAAGCGATAACGGACAGGCTGCATCGCGGCGTAACGGTTTACAGAGGCAGCGGCGGCATCAGCAGCCGTGGAGAAACCGACACCGAACGAGATATTCTCTATTGCGTGGTAACGCGGCTGGAAATCGGGAACATTAAAAACGTCATTAAGGAAATCGACCCGACCGCATTCGTTACGATACATTCTCTATCCGAAGTTGACGGCGGTTTGATAAAAAAATCGGGTTTGCATTAAACCATATTAAATAATTCACTAACTTTTCCCTTTTTATCTCACCTGAACGGGAAACGGCATAAAAGACAAAACGAAAATAAGAAGCGTTAAAACGGCGATTAGTATGCGCGGGCAATTGAGTGGCGCAGTGTCGAGCGGTTCGGGATGGCGAACTTTGAGCATTACGGCAAGCAGAATCGTAAATAAAATTCCGCTCGGACTGCTGTAGAAAATCCAGCCGCAAATCGACAGCGCGACCATTGCGGCGAACGCGATTCTGCCCGTCCAGCGGTGAACCGTTTCGCCGAAAAGGGCGTAAATGGCGTGTCCGCCGTCGAGCTGTCCCGACGGAATCAGATTAAGACCCGTAACCAGCAGACCAATCCACGCCGCCGCCAGAAACGGATTGAAAAATCCCGAACTCGAATCGACTCCTAAAATACTGCCTAAAAGCTGAATAAATAACGGGTCGGCAAAATACAGACCGCTTTGCGATTGGGTAATTTTGTCGGGTGAAATCTGCTCCATTGTAAGCAATCCAATAACAGCGACGGGAATCAGGGCGAGAAAACCGGCAATCGGACCGGCAACGCCGATGTCGAAAGTAGCGCGGCGCGAAGGCAGCGGCGAAACTATTTTGATGAACGCGCCGAAAGTTCCGGCGGGACCGAGCAACGGAGGCAGCGGAATAAAATACGGAAGTGTCGCGTCAACTTTATAAAGTCGGCAGGCGACGTAATGTCCGGCTTCGTGCGCCGTTAAAATCGACAGCAGCGAGAGCGAAAATTTTAAGCCGTATTTTAATGTTTCAAATTCTGTTGCCAAACGATAAACCGTATCGCCGATTAAATGAAGATAGTGAATCGGGAAAAACGCGAGAAACTGCACAATTTCCGCCGGAGTCTGCGGGTCGGCATCGGGGAAAATCGGTATAAATCCGAACGGTTCGAGAACGCCCGCGATTGTTACGGTAAAAAGCGCGGCGAGCAGTAAACCAATGTGTTTCGCCCACGTTCGCCTCGTCGGGCGCATCGCTTCGCGGCGGTCGAAAAGCTGATTTGTAACATCGTTTAAATTTTCCATTAAAAGCGCATTGTTATTTTCGATGTAAATTGTAAATATACGGCAAAAAAAAAGGTAAATCGTCAATCACAAAATTATACTACTTCCCATTTTGCGATTGACGATTTACCCGTGAATTTTTACAGCCGGATTACTTTTTCTTAACCGCTTTCGCCTGAAGCTCTTTGCCCGGCTTGAAGCGAATGGTTTTGCCCGCCGGAATCGGAACTTCCGTGCCGGTACGCGGGTTGCGCCCGATGCCGCGCTTTCTCGCTTTGACGACGAAAACGCCGAAGCCGCGCAGTTCGATTCGTTTTCCCTGCGCCAGCGCGTCTTTCATCGCGTTAAAAAGCGCGTCGACGACCTGTTCGGCTTTTTGTTTCGGCACGCCGGTTTTGTCCGCCACGTGATTTACAATATCGAGTTTAATCATATTTATGTCCTTTGTTAATAGAAGATATAGAAAATGTCGAAACAAAAAACTTTTCCTTTTAGTTCGCAACTGAATGATAATGACCTAACTCTACATCTGTCAAGGTTTTGCGAATGAATTTCAGAAGTAAAAATCACTGCGGACAGTAATTTTCAAATGCTTTCGCGCAGGCGAAACTGCCGGAAAACAAGACAATTTACTTTTTACTTCATTTACAAAACTTTGTCGTGAAACTCGAAAAAATACTTTAAAGTTTTTTCGGGAACTTCAAAATGCGGAAAATGTCCGACGCCTTCAAGCTCGATAATATCGGTCTGGCGCGGCACAAGTTCGCGGAATCTTCGGATGAGATGCGCGCCGGAAACTTTGTCGTCAGAGCCGTCGATAAAGCGAAACGGCTGCGTCATATTTTGCAGAGAATCGAGCCAGCGCGTCCGGTTTATCCGGCGTTCGGTCATATAACGAACGAGTTTATGCGCGATTCGGCGTCCGTCGTTATGTTTGAAGATTTGCAGAAAATCGTTTAATTCTTCTCGCGTCGGCTGAGTGTTTTTACCGAAAATCGAAGCTAAGTTCCGTTTAAAAATCGAATCGGAAATCAATCTGCCGAACAGAAAACCGAGCGGGCTTAACAGAAGTTTCTGAGCTAAAACCGGGCGATTCGTTTCGGGAAACAGCGCGCCGTTTAAGAAACAAACGGTTTCAATCGAAAAGTTAAGACGATTTTCGCGGGCGCGGGCGAGCAGTTCGAGCGTAATCGTGTTGCCGTAATCGTGCGCGAGAACGTGCAGTTTTTTAATTTTCAGATGTTCGATTAACGATTCTAAAACATCGACCTGATTAAACGTCGTATAATCGAAATTAGCGGGTTTAGCTGAAAAACCGTAGCCCATCATATCGAAAGATATGACGGAAAATCTTTCGCGCAGCGCGTTCCAGATTTTATGATAATCGTATGAGGAAGTCGGGAAACCGTGCAGCAGAAGCAAAGTTTCGCCGCGGTTCGCGGTTCGGAGATAGAAAATCGGGAAACTTTTATAATCGAAAAATTCGCCGCCCGCGCGCCATTCGCTTAAATTCATTTTTTTAGGATAAAAGTTTTATGCGATTTCGGCAAAAATGTTAAAATCTGAAAACTATCGGTAAAATTACGCGACACGCGAAAAAACAGAGGTGAAAAAATGTTGGAAGACGGACAAAGCAGCAATATCGAAGACCGGCGCGGAATGGGCGGCAAAGGCTTGGCAATCGGCGGCGGCGGCTTGGGAACGATAATTTTGGGTCTGGTGATATGGGCGTTCAGCGGCGACCCGAGCGCTCTGCTGAACGGACTGGGCGGCGCGTCCCAACAGGAGAGCCGCGTTCAGCAGCAGCAGCAGAGACAACAGCCGAGCCAGGCGCAGACCGACGCGCAGAAGCGTTTCATTTCGTCGGTTTTAAAAAGCACGGAAGATACGTGGAATCAGATTCTGCCGCAGCAGGCGCGCGTTCGCTACACCAACCCAAAACTCGTGCTTTTTTCGGGTCAAACACAGTCCGCGTGCGGTTACGCGAGTTCGGCGACCGGACCTTTTTACTGTCCGGGCGACGGAAAACTGTATCTGGATTTCGCGTTTTTCGCCGAATTGAAAAGTCAATTCGGCGCGCCCGGCGATTTCGCGCAAGCCTACGTCGTCGCGCACGAAATCGGTCATCACGTCCAGGACCTTTTAGGCACGATGGACAAGGTGCAAGCCGCCGGAAACACCAACGAAATGTCCGTCCGGCTCGAACTGCAAGCCGATTGCTACGCCGGAGTCTGGGGTTTTTACGCGCAGAAAAAAGGTCTTCTCGAAGCGGGCGACGCCGAAGAAGCGCTCAAAGCGGCGTCGGCAGTCGGCGACGATTCGATTCAGAAAAAAGCGCAGGGCTACGTCGTTCCCGAATCGTTCACGCACGGTTCGGCGCGCGACCGTATGAGCTGGTTTAATCAGGGATTTCAAAGCGGCGACATTCGCCGGTGCAACACTTTCGGCAGATAATAAATCAATTTTCCGGTTATCGAGTTTTACGGAACGATTATCGTATTGTCCGCGCAAACAAATTCTTCAAAACAAACTTTTATGGAAACAACAAATTTACGATTCGACTGGACACTGTCCGAAATCGAAGCGATTTACAATCTGCCGCTGCCCGAACTGATGTTCAGAGCGCAGACGGTTCACCGCCGGTTTCACCGCTCCGACGAGATTCAGGGCTGTCAGCTTTTGAGCATCAAAACCGGCGGCTGTCCCGAAGATTGCGGTTATTGTCCGCAGTCGGCGCATTATAAAACCGGATTGGAGCGCGAGCAGCTATTAAGCGTCGAGAAAACTCTGGAAGCGGCGCGGAACGCGAAAAATTCCGGCGCGACCAGATTTTGTATGGGCGCGGCGTGGCGCAATATTCCCGACGGCGAGCAGTTCGACCGCGTTCTGGAAATGGTCAAAGGCGTGCGCTCGATTGGACTTGAAGCCTGCTGCACGCTCGGAATGCTCAACGCGCAGCAAGCCGAAAAACTCGCCGCCGCCGGACTTTCTGCTTACAATCACAATCTCGACACGTCGCCGGAATTTTACGGCTCGGTTATTTCCACAAGAACCTACGACGACCGTTTGGAGACTCTGGCGAACGTGCGAAAGGCGGGCGTAACCGTGTGCAGCGGCGGCATTATCGGAATGGGCGAAACAAAGCGCGACCGTTACGGATTGCTTCAGCAGTTGGCGATTCAAAATCCGCACCCGGAAAGCGTGCCGATAAACCAGCTTGTCAAAGTTGGCGGAACGCCGCTCGAAAACGAAAAAACGCTCGACGTTTTCGATTTCGTCCGAATGATTGCGACAGCCAGAATTTTGATGCCCGCGTCGATGGTGCGTCTCAGCGCCGGACGATTGCAGCTCTCGGACGAAGCGCAGGCGATGTGTTTTTTAGCGGGCGCGAACTCGATTTTTATGGGCGAAAAGCTGCTGACGACGCCGAACCCGGAATCAGACCGCGACGCGCAATTGCTCGATAAATTGGGAATGCGTCTGTTTTCGGAATCGAAATATCAAACGGCTTGAGCTTTACCAAAACGATTTCAAATTCCTTTGCGTCTTCCCTTTGCGAACCTCTGCGTTACTAATTTTTTGTATCGCAAAATAACGCGAAGGTAAGACGCAAAGGCGCGCAAAGCGGAAGATATGAACGAAAGTCTGCGCGATAAAATCGTCGAAAATCTCGCCCGCATCGAAGCCGGCGGTTTGACCAGAAAGCTCGCCGCGCCGAACGGAATCGATTTATCGTCGAATGACTTTTTGTGTCTGGCAGCGGACGAGCGCGTAAAATCGGCGATGATTAGCGGCATCGCGCGTGAAGGCGTCGGCTCGACCGGCTCGCGGCTTTTGCGCGGCGAACGCGATTGTTTCGCCCATCTCGAAGAACAGTTCGCCCGCTGGAAAAAAACGGACGGAGCGCTTTATTTTAATTCGGGTTATCAGGCGAACGTCGGACTTCTGACCGCTTTTCTCGAAGACGGCGACACGGTTTTTTCCGACGAATTTAATCACGCCAGCATTATCGACGGCATTCGTTTATCGAAAGCGAAACGCGTGATTTTCAAACATCTGGGCGTTTCCGAAATCGGCAAACTCTTACGCGAAACGAAAACCGGCGGACAAAAATTTCTCGTTACCGAATCGCTTTTTTCGATGGACGGCGACCGAGCGCCGCTTCGAGAATATGCGGAAATCTGCCGCGCGACGAACACGAATTTAATCGTGGACGAAGCGCACGCCGTCGGCGTTTTCGGCGCGTCGGGCAGCGGTTTGATTGAAGAATACGGCATCGAAGACGCGGTTTTTTTGTCGATGAACACGGCGGGAAAAGCCTTAGGCGCGTCGGGCGCGTTTGTCGCGGGCGACGATTGGGCAATCGAATATCTGACGAACAAAGCGCGCTCGTTCATCTTTTCGACCGCGCCGCTTCCGGCGATTGCCGACGCTCTGCAAACTTCGATTAAAATCGCCCGCGATGAAAACGAAAGGCGCGAAAAGTTGTTAAATTTATCGAGATTTTTCCGCGAATCATTAAACGAAAACGGCGTGAAAGTTTCGCTTGAAAACTCGCAAATCGTTCCGGTTTTAATCGGCGAAAGCAAAAAAGCCGTAAAAATCGCCGAACGTCTTCAGGCGAAAGGCTTCGACGTTCGCGCCATTCGCCCGCCGACGGTTGCCGAAAATACGGCGCGTCTGCGCGTTTCGCTCAACGTCGGCTTGAGCGAAGAAATCTTGCGCGAATTTGTAAATAACTTAAAAGAAATTATCGCCGCAAACTGATTTTTTGAATATGAACGGAATTTTCGTTACCGGCACGGATACGAATGTCGGGAAAACAATCGTTTCCGCCGCTCTTGTAAGCGCTTTCCGCGAAAAGGAAACGGTTTGTTACTGGAAGCCGGTTCAAACCGGAATTGAAGAAGATAATGACACGCAAACCGTTCGGCGATTGGCTGAATGCGGCGACGGCGAAATTTTAGACAAAGGTTTTCGGCTCGAAAAGCCGCTTTCGCCGCATCTTTCGGCGCGGCTGGCGAAGGTCGAAATTACAATCGAAAAAATTCTTGCTTTTCTGCCGGATTGGAAAGACGGTAAATTCTGGATTGTCGAAGGCGCGGGCGGCGCGCTCGTTCCTTTGAACGAAAGTGAGTTGATGATTGATTTGATAAAAGCGCTCGATTTGCCGGTTGTCATCGCGGCGCGTTCCGGTCTGGGAACGATAAACCACACGCTTTTAACCGTCGAAGCGTTAAGAAATCGTAATTTAAAAATTTTCGGCGTCATTATGAACGGCGAGCCGAACCGCGAAAACCGAACCGCGATTGAGCATTTCGGACGCGTGAAAGTTTTGGCGGAAATGCCGCTGTTTGAAGAATTAACCGGCGACAATACGGCAGTTTGGGCAAAGAAGAATTTAACCGCCGGATGAACGCCGATAACACAGATAAAATCAGATAAGTGGTTTTAGAAAAAACAAGCCAAATCCCTAAAACCTATCTCCTATCACCTAATTCTATGAATTTAACCAGGCGCGACCGAAAAGTTTTGTGGCATCCATACACGCAGGAAAAAACCGCGCCACCGCCAATCGGTATCGCGCGCGGGCGCGGCGTGTGGCTCGAAACCGAAGACGGGCGGCGGATTTTGGACGGCACTTCGTCGTGGTGGGTCAACATTCACGGACACGCTCACCCGTTTTTAAATGCGGCGCTGGCAAAACAGGCAGGCGAGCTTGAACATACGATTTTCGCCGGATTCACGCACGAACCGGCGGTTGAGTTAGCCGAAAAGCTCGTCGCAATTCTACCCGAAGGATTAACCAGAATTTTTTATTCCGACAACGGTTCGACCGCCGTCGAAGCGGCGCTGAAAATGGCATATCAGTTCTGGCAAAATCTGGGCGAGGAGCGCAAAACTTTTGTCGCTCTGACCAATGCTTATCACGGCGACACGTTCGGCGCGATGGCGGCGAGCGACGCTTCGGCTTTTACAAAACCGTTCGCTTCGCTGCTGTTTGAAGTTTTGCGCGCCGCGAATTTAGAAGACATCGAACGAATTTTTCTGGAAAGTTCAAAGGAAATCGCCGCCGTCATCGTCGAGCCGATGCTGCAAGGCGCGGGCGGAATGATAATCTGGAAACCGGAATTTCTAAGCGGCTTGCGCGCATTGTGCGACCGTTTCGACGTTTTGCTGATTGCCGACGAGGTTTTAACCGGATTCGGGCGCACCGGAAAGATGTTTGCGTGCGAACACGCCGCCGTTTCGCCCGATATTATCTGCCTTTCAAAGGCTTTGACCGCCGGTTATCTGCCGCTCGGCGTAACGGCGGCGACCGAAAAAATCTATGCCGCGTTTTTGAGCGAAGACCGTCTTAAAACTTTTTTTCACGGGCATTCGTTCACGGCGAATCCGCTCGCCTGCGCGGTTGCCTCGGCGAGTCTGGAGTTGTTTAAACGCGAAAATTGTCTTGAGAAAATCGCCTTTATCAATCGAAAATTTACGACGCGCCTTCCGGGACTGCTTGAATTAAACTGTGTCAAAGATGTGCGAATTATCGGCGCGGTCGGCGTCGTCGAACTCGTCTCGGAAACGGACGGCTATTTTGCAAACATCGGTCAGAATCTTTATCAGGAATTTCTGCGGCGCAACATTCTGCTGCGTCCTCTGGGAAGCGTTCTGTATTTTATGCCGCCGTATGTTATTTCGGAACAGGAAATCGATTGGGTTTTGGACGAGATAACGGAAGTTTTAACCGGCATTGACGGATGATGAGTTGCGCCGTATATGATTTATATTACGCCCGATTCTTTTATTTCGAGAGTTCCGTTCGAGGCGTCTAAAGTCGCGGAAACGCCGAGCGGCAATGTCAGCTGGTCGTTTGTATGTCCGATTGTCAAACCCGAAAGAACCGGAATTTTCAGCGCGCCGAAAATATTGTCGATTGTTTCGCCGACCGAATACGGAGAAGCGGTCGAAGGATGAAAATCGCCCGCGCCGCAGTCCTCGCATTCGCCCCAGACGATTGCCGCCGCCTGTTCGAGCTTTCCGGCAAGCCGCAGCTGTGTAAGCATCCGGTCGATTCGATAGGCTTGCTCGCCGGTGTCTTCGAGAAACAAAATTTTGCCGCGCGTGTCGATTTCAAACGACGTTCCGAGCGTGGCGCAGACGAGCGAGAGATTGCCGCCAGTCAATTGTCCGCTTCCCGCGCCTTTTACGATTGTTCGCAGCGCGTGCGCGGGTCGAAGCTCATTCGATTCCTTCGGATTAGTCAGTATGCCGAGCGGCGGCGCGGCGAAAACGGCGGCGCGAAAATTTCGCTGCGTGTATTCGGTAAAACGCGAGAGCGCGACCGGACCGTGAAAGGTTGCAAGCCCGGAATTTTTATTTATCGCCAGGTGCATCGCCGTAATATCGCTGTAGCCAAGGAAAACTTTCGGGTTGCGGCGAATCAAATCGTAATCGATGCGGTCGAGAATCTGCATCGAGCCGTAACCGCCGCGAACGGCAAAAACGCCTTTAATCGCCGGGTCGCGAAACATTTCGTGCAAATCGTCGAGCCGCGCTTCGACCGATTCGCGGTAGTTTGCAAAACGTCTGCCGACGTTTTTGCCGAGCTTCATCCGCAAGCCGAAATATTTCACCGTTTCGGCGGCAAGCGCCAATCGTTCCGGGTCTAAAACTTCGGTCGCCGGAGTTATCAGTCCGATTTGGTCGCCTGTCTTCAAAGCCTTCGGCTTGATTAAATTGAAGGTCGAATGCTGTGCCGGTTTTCGCATTTGAGCGGAAACAATTTGTTTTGAAGCAAACAGCAAGGCGGCGAGCGTTCCGGTTTTTGCCAGAAATCCGCGCCGCGTTACTTTTTCTTTATCGTTTTTCATTATCAATCCGCAGTCGAATCAGCTGCTTCGGGACAAAATCATACCTAAATTTTATAACATAATAAGACAGAACTTTCTCAAATTTGAAGCGTCTTTGTCGGAGCGCGGGCATCCTGCCCGCTCTTGAACGCTCCAGGCGTTCGCCCAAAGTTTAGATAAAAATCAACATTGAACTTTATCGGGCTTGCTTTAGATTGCCCGCGCAATCTTTGCGGGCAGGATGCCCGCGCTCCGAGGTGAGAAAGTCCTGTAAGATAAACATTTGACTCCGCACAACAAATACTAAAGCTATGTATTTTCCAGAACCGAATATTTTCTTTTATATCGTCCAGACGGAAAATAAAATTAAATTCAAGCTATTGTTCAATAAAAAAGGATGACTGAGTGTGAAAACTCAGTCATCCTTTTTTATTTATTGTAACACTGCAATTTTACCTGCCCGGAATTTTGACTTCGCGTCCCGCCGGGAGAATCGAATTCGGAAATAAGCCGTTGAATTTGGCAACGTCAATCGGCGAAGCGTTATGACGCTGCGCCAGTTTTGTAACCGTGTCGCCGGCTTGGGCTTTGACTATCGTTATACTGCTGTTTTGCGGCGCGATGGTCGGCATTGTCGTCGGGCGAACATAAGCAATGCTCTTGACAACGCCATTTTGCGGAATGACGATTTTTCCTTTCGGTAAATTTGCGCCGCCGTTCGCCGCTATCAGCTGTTCGACCGGAATGCCGGTGCGATTGGAAATATTCTGCCACGTTTCGCCCGCCGCCGTTCTGGCAATCGCCGCCGAGTTACGGCTTCCAGCCGGAAGTTTGCGGAATACGGCGACTACCTCATTTGCCTTTCCGGGCGGGACATTAATAATATACGGTTCGGGCGGCGTCATATTTGTTCGCAGATGCGGATTCAGATAACGCAGATATTCGACCGTCGTATCCGACGCCTGCGCCAGAAGGCTCAAATTCGTCGCCGCCGGAATGCGCACGCGGTCATAAATTAACTGCGCCGCCGGTCGGACATGTCCGAAACCGTATTGATTCGGATTGTTGGCAATCAAAATCGTCGCTAAAATAGTAGGCACATAGTTGCGCGTCTCCTGCGGCAGATACGGATAAGCCGCCCAGAAATTCATCACACCGGCGCGGCGAATGGCGCGGTCGACATTGCCTTCACCGCAGTTATACGCGCCCATCGCCAGTTCCCAGTTGCCGCCGTAGCGATTTGCCAGAAACTTCAGATACTTTGCCGAAGCGCGCGTCGCTTCTTCAAAACTGTTTCGCTCGTCGACATAAGCCGTGCGGCGCAGACCGAAGCGCGCCGCCGTTCCCGGAATAAACTGCCACAGACCGGAAGCCGCAGCCCACGACAGAGCCGAAGGTTTCCAGGAGCTTTCGACTTGTCCGAGCCACGCAACGTTTTCCGGCACGCCTTCCTCGCGGAAAATGCGGCGCGCCATTCTCATAAACATTCCCGAACGGTAAAGTCCGGTCGTCATCGTCGCGCGTCCGCGTCCTTGAAAAAAACCGAGATACTGCTGAACGGTCGGATGCATCTGGAAATTAAACCCGAAAGATTTGTTGGCGATGGCGACCTGAATTAACCGATACTGCTGTTGACCTTCGGGCGTATTGACGACATTCTGTTCTTCGGGCGTCAATTGAATTCGCGCCAGTTCGTCGCCGATTGCCGGCTCGAATTTCTGCTCGTTAAAGCCCTGAGCGATGTCGGACGCATCAGCCGCGCCGTTCGCCGCCGAAGAAATCAAAGCGCCGTTGTTTTTTTTACCGGTATCGGCTTGAACCGGCTTTTGAACCAGTTTCGCGACAACGCTGTCGGCTAACTGATTATCGATGTTCCAGCCGCACGTCGATGCCAGAGCGCGAATCTGCGGCTGTTGAACCGAAGGAAATTCCATCCGGTAAATCGTTTCGATAAGCTGCGTGTAACAGCCGTTTAATTTTTGATTTGAATTGACGTTGACCGACGACATCAGGAAAACTTCGACCGATTTGTCGAAGCCTTCACGCGCCTGCGAGCGGCGATTGTCCTGAATATTAAATAAACCTTCTTTGAAAAATCTGCCCGCATCGGTTGTGATTTGGTTGACGCGCGCTTCGGCTTGCCGCGCTTCCGGCGTCTGAGCGACGCCGAACGAAACGGATATAAAAATTAAAATTGCGGTTAAACTGTAGACCTTAAAAAGGTATGTTTTCATCAGGCTCGTCTATACTCCTATAGTTGTTGTCGGGGTTAGGGCGAATCAGTGAAACGACCCGGAATTCACATTCGGTATTATAAATTTAACGCCGAAGATAGTAGAAAAGTTTCTTTAATTGTCGCTTATTGTGCTTTAATGACTGTTTTTGAACTTTCCAAAGTTATCACACACGAAACACACTGTCAACGCATTAAAAATACTGATATAACGCGATTTTCGTTATACAGCGGATACAAATATCGCTGACTTTATCAACTGACAGCCGCGACGTTTTTCGGCGGATTACTTTTCGCTTTTTCCGGCGCCGCTTTCTCCAGTAACGCTTCGCGAAAAACCTCGCGCACGTTCTCTACAAATATAAACGTCAAATCGTCCCGAACTTCCTGAGAAAGGTCTTCTAAATCTCGTTTATTCGGCGCGGGCAAAATTACCGTTTTTATATGCGCCCGACGTGCCGCCAGCATCTTTTCTTTGACTCCGCCGATAGGCAGGACGTTGCCCCGTAAAGTGATTTCGCCGGTCATCGCCACGTCCTTGCGAACAGGGCGGCGCGACAAAACCGAAACCATCGCCGTCGCCATCGTAATGCCAGCCGAAGGTCCGTCTTTCGGAATCGCGCCTTCGGGCAGATGAATGTGGATGTCGTATTTCTCAAAATCTTCTTCGTCGATGCCGAGTTCCCGCGCTTTCGATTTGGCGTAAGAAAAAGCCGCCTGCGCCGACTCCTGCATCACTTCGCCAAGCTGTCCGGTCAGTAATAATTTGCCTTTGCCCTTTGTTTTTAAGGCTTCGATAAACAGAATATCGCCGCCGACCGCCGTCCACGCCAAACCCGTAACCGTTCCGATTTCGTCTTTTTTCAACGCTTCTTCCGGGAAAATCTTCGGCGCGCGCAGAAAATCCTTGACGTTCTGCGCGGTAACTTTAACCGGCTCGAATTCGCTTTCCGATTCGGCTTTACGGCGCGCAACCTTGCGGCAGACTTTGCCGATTTCCCGTTCAAGTTGTCGAAGTCCGGCTTCCTGCGTGTATTGCCCGACAATGCTTTTAATAGCGACGCGCTCGAATTTTATATCGTTTTTATCGAGTCCGTTTTCTTCGACTTGCTTCGGAACGAGATGACGGCGGGCGATTTCCATTTTTTCTTCTTCCGTATAGCCGGACAGGAAAATAATTTCCATACGGTCGCGCAGCGCCGGTTGAATCGTGTCGAGAACATTCGCCGTCGTCATAAACATTACGTTCGATAAATCGAACGGAACGCCCAGATAATTGTCTCGAAACGTCGAATTTTGTTCCGGGTCGAGAACTTCCAGAAGCGCCGAGCTTGGGTCGCCGCGAAAATCAGCGCCGACTTTATCGATTTCGTCGAGCATAATCAGCGGATTATTCGTCGCCGCCTGCTGAACAGCCTGAATAATTCTGCCCGGCATCGCGCCGACGTAAGTGCGGCGATGCCCGCGAATTTCCGCTTCGTCGTGCAGTCCGCCTAAAGAGAGGCGAATAAATTTTCGGTTCAAAGCCCGCGCAATCGAGCGCCCAAGCGAAGTTTTACCGACTCCCGGCGGTCCGACGAGACACAAAATCGAGCCTTTCGGCTTTTCCTTTAATTTGCGGACGGCGAGCGCTTCGATAATGCGTTCTTTAACGCGTTCCAAACCGTAATGGTCTTCGTCGAGAATCTTTTCGGCTTTTTTCAAAACGAGATTGTCTTTTGAAGCGTTTGACCACGGCAGTTCGGTCATTATGTCTAACCAGTTTCGCAAAGTCGCGGTTTCGGCTGTGTCCGGGTGCATTCGCTCCAGCTTTTTCAACTGTCTGAGCGATTCTTCTTCCGCCGGCTGCGGCATTTTCGCTTTTAAGATTTTGTCGCGGTATTGTTCGATTTCCTCGAAAAGCTCGTTGCCTTCGCCGAGTTCGCCCTGAATGGCTTTTAACTGCTGGCGCAGAAAATATTCGCGCTGCGAGCGGTCGATTTCGCCGCGCGCCTGCGTGTTGATTTCCTGCTGGACTGTAAGCACGTCGATTTCCTTGCTCAAAAGGTCGTTGACGCGCCGCAGACGCTGAACCGGATCGAAAATATCCAGAACCGACTGCCCGTCTTCGACTTTTAATTCCAGATTCGACGCCGACAAATCAGCCAATCTTCCGGCGTCGTCCAGATTAGCGATTATCGCCAGAACTTCGGGCGAAATGTTTTTTCCCAAATTGGCGGCGCGTTCCATAAGCGCGCGGACATTGCGGATAAGCGCTTCGACTTCGAGCGAATTGACGGGCGCGTCCGGTTCGGTAATCGGCGTAATCGTCGCTTTGACGTAATCGTTTCCGGCGGCGACCGATTCGACGGCGGCGCGCGAAAGTCCCTGAATTAAAATGCGGATTCGCCCGTCGGGCAATTTGAGCATTCGCATAATAACGGCGACTGTTCCAACTTTATAAAGGTCTTCTTTGGTCGGTTCTTCCTTATCGACATCTTTCTGCGAAACGAGCAGAATCATTCGATTGCGGTTCAACGCTTCATCGACGGCTTTAATCGAGCGGTCGCGCGAAACAAACAGCGGCACAATCATAAACGGGTAAATTACGATGTCGCGCAGCGGCAGAACCGGCAATTCGTGCGGAATCTGCATTTGAGTTTCTCCTAATTCGGTTTCGCTCAATTTCTCGGAAAAATCTTCAATTTCGTCCATACCAATATGTTAGGTAAAAACACCAAAAAGGGCAACGCTTCGTTTGAAAAGGCGACTGCGGTCAAAACCCGAAAAAGAAAAAGAGACGGAAAATTTTCCGTCTCTTTTTCTTAACTGACCGAATCGGCTGAACCCGAAATTCGGTTAAATCGCGCCTTGTCTGAATAATCTGCCGAGCGTGTTTATTTCAGCGCGAAGCCTGACCCACGACTGTTCGGCTTGGCGACTGAATGAGCGTCTAATCATTATGCGGTTGACCGCGCGGGCGGCGGCGAAGACGCGCCTGACTTCCGGCGAATTTTCCGCGTGCGAATCGTGATGGTCGTATTCGCGGCGCAGCTCGTCGGTCGCGTTTTCCAAATGACGAGCGCGTACCGTAATGTTATCTTCGGCTCGCGTGCCGTCAAGACGGCTTCTGTCCAGAGATTTATTCAGCTGGTTTGAAAAATGGTCGCTCCGCTCCTCGATTCTTTCCAGCAGATTTTCGACCCGTTGTTTCGATACATAACGAACGCGCCGATTCTGCGCGCTGCTGCTCTCGGCAAACGCCAGAACGATAAACAGCGCCATAAAACCGGCGAATATTTTTAATAGATTGTTTCTCATTTTTGGTTTATTCTCCTCCAATTGAAATTACAAATAACAGTTTTCGGCGTAAGTTCGCCGATTTTCTCAGAAGCAAGAATTGTGCCAAAAGTTTAGGTCTGCGACTTCTCCCAACACCCAAGCTGTCGGTTAATTAGATAAAAGAGATAGAAGAATTTTCAATTTGAAAGGCGATAAAAACAAGGTAACCCGCTCGATATTTGTATGAACAATATTTATAACTTTTTCTTTTTGTGATTTCCAGATAACTAAGAAGCTGTTTGAAAACTCAAATTTTCAAATTAAAGAAAAGAAATAGGACGCGGATGAACGATTGAGTTGACGCGGGCAAAAACCGAATACAGACGACTCCGAGTTAAAGAAAGATGGTTTTAAAGAGAAGCTGTTTTTGCCTCGCGTCCAATGATTTGTTGGCTTGCCTTTACATTACCTGCCAGCGTATAGTTACCGATTCGTTCGGCGTATAAGCGACAACCAGCAATTTTACGACGCGCTCAAAATTCTTGTCGTATCGGTCAACAAGACGCAACAGGTAAATGTGTCCCAACTTTATTGGTGCGCTTGCGCTTTTCTTGCTTTCGGCAAACAACGATTCAGATTCGACTAAATTTTGTTCGCTGCGCGTTAGTCGGTCTTTCAGAATCAAGACTCTATCGTTTTCAACACGCAGCGAAGCAAAACCTTGACCTTTGCCAACCGTCTCACCGTAACCGTAGCGTTTCTCCAATTCGCTTGCGCTTCCCAAATCTATAATTGTGCCGCTGCGTCCGCCTTCGACTCCAACCGTTAGACTGCTTTCGTTGTAAGCATTGAAGTCAATATCACTGCAACGATTACGGGTTTCGTTCTGCTGAATCACGCCGCCTTCGCGCCCGTCAGCAAAACAAAATGTGCGGGCAAGCGGGTCAAGCGCGTAAAGTGTTGCAACTCCGCCGACAACTTTTACTTCAGTTTGCGCCGTGTTTTGAGCAAATGCGGAAGTAAACGCAAATAAAACCAGCGCAAAGGTTAAAGCGTAATTTGGTAAAAAGTGTTTTCTCATATTTTCCTCCATATGCCCGAATGTCAATAGGGCAAGCCAACACCGATTCAGCGGATTAAAACGGATTTTAAGAGAAGGTTTTTGCAAATAAAAAAATTATCCGCGCCAATCTACTAAATCCGCGTTTCTCCGCGTCCTATTTCCGAGTTTTCAAACAGCTTCTAAGATATATCGTCAATAAAAATGTCTAAAAAAATGGAGCCGGCAAACAGACTCGAACTGATGACCTACGGTTTACAAAACCGTTGCTCTACCAACTGAGCTATGCCGGCTCGGAGTTTGCGGCTCAAATTTTTGCCGCAAGCGAAAATACTACAAAATCGTTCGGCTTTCCGCAAGTTTGCGGGAAAACTAATTTATCGTTAAACGTTAAAAATAACTGTTGACGATTGTTTAATTAAAAGGTTACGATATGAAATGCCCGGAGAACGGCGCGGGCGCGATTTTCTTTTCAATCCTCTTTCTTCGTCTTCAAAAGAGAAAAAATATTTCTAATAACAATTTGGTAAATAAGGAGAACAACGTGAGTTTTCAGAAGTTTTTCAAAACAGGTTTCGCGGGACTTTTTTTAGTCTCAGGTTTACTGGTGTCGGACGGTTCGGCGCAAAAGCCGACGCCGACGCCGAGGCTTATAATCAATCGAGACAATCGGGAAGTTCCCGTTGTCAGCCGCACTAATTTGTATTGCGCCGGGTTTATTCAAACCGCTCCGGTCGATACGAGTTATGAAATCGTCGGCGCGCAGGATGAACGAGACAAGCAGATTTTTTCGCAGGGCGACGAGCTTTACGTCAGCGCGGGCGCAAACCGCAATGTCAAAGTCGGCGATACGTTTTCGGTCATTCGCCCGCGCGGGCAGTTTGAGTCGCGCTGGACGAAAAAAAAGAACATCGGTTTTTACGTGCAGGAAGTCGGTATCGTCGAAGTCGTCCGGGTCAAAAACGATGTTTCGGTCGTGCGCGTTAAAACGTCGTGCGACAATTTGCTGCTCGGCGATTTGCTTCAGCCCGTTCCGCAGCGCGTCAGTCCGGCGTTCGCGCAGAGACCGATGCTTGATTTGTTCGCCGACGCGTCGGGCAAGGCATCGGGCAGAATTCTGATGGCGCGCGACGGCGCGGAGTTAATCGGACGCGAGCAAATTGTCTATATCGATTTGGGTGCCGAAGATAACGTCAAGGTCGGCGATTATCTGACGGTCTTTCGCCCTCTCGGTACGGGAAATCTTTTTACCAGAGAAATAAAAGAATCGGTCAGCGCCCGCGAAAAAGATTTTCAAAGCGAGCGTTATCAGGGCGGAAGATTTTCAATCCAAGCGCCGCGCAAAGCGGGCGAGCAGGCGACCGGCAGCATCGTAACGAGCGAGGAAGCCAAAAGCCGACGCCCGCAGAATCTGCGCGAAGTAGTCGGCGAAATGGTGATTTTGAATGTCAGGGAAAAAACCGCGACGGCGATTATCACGCGCGCGGCGACGGAAATCCACACGGGCGATAACGTCGAAATACAGTAGAGCGAATTACGAATTACCAATGAGCGAATCAGGAATTCTTAGAAGCTGTTTGAAAACTCGAAATAAAGGATGATTTGACTATCAGGCGGTCATTTTGGGTAAATTATTTTGTGAAAAAACTTTATCCTTCTGATCTAACCGATAGTCAATGGAATCATACCAA
>JAABUN010001606.1_pt1 | contig 48018 bp, 48 predicted proteins | sample 5559311 | NCBI WGS metagenome assembly JAABUN01 (sample SAMN10711877, study PRJNA513370) | rock metagenome | isolation source: Antarctica rocks | place: Antarctica: Victoria Land, Siegfried Peak sud
GTCTCAAGGCGATTTGGACAGTGCCCGCGCGGACGACTTTTTGCTGGAGCCGGGCATCTCGGAGACCGAAGCTGTTTTGGGTGAAATTGTCCCGATAACGGTTTTGTAGACGCGCTTAACCAACCCCTGGAAAAATGCCAGAGTCGGCAAGATCCACTTCGAGACCCTTTTCGGTCTCTCGAGAACGATTAGATTGCGTAGATTAAGAAAGAGTTAAAAAACATTCACGCTGCGGGACGCCGCAGCGTCTACCATGCAGTCATGGAGACGGCCCGCCCAGCGGTCTCCGGTTTGCGCGGCACGCTGGCTTGGAGAGACCACCATAGCATTCGACGCGTGCTGCGCTTTTTTGTGTCTGCTGCGCTCATTCCCGCAGGCTACTTTTTGACTTGCGGTCGCCCCGTTACACATAGTTTAGCGTACGAGTACCTTTGGTGTTTTTTCGTCGTAGTTGTCAGCGCCTGTCCAAACCCGCTTAGGTTTCCGACTGGGGGCTCGAGAGCATGTTGAGGAGCAGCCAGCAACCCTGCTGTGACTACGTGTTTATTTTGTGCAAAGTGTCTCAAGTTGAGTTACGCGCGTCAGTCTTCGATGTCCCGGTAGACGTACCAGCCGTCCTCGATGGGCCGGTAAAAGTGAAGACTGTCGACTTCGATGACTTCAGCCCTGTCTGTGTCGGGGACGAGACGCCGGGTGTCTCTGAATGAAGGTGTACCGAAGAAAAAGGCCACACCTTTTTCTTCTCCGAAGAGTCCAATCGACCTTAAGAAACCCGCCTCGCCGAGCACAAAGTAGATTTCCGTGAGAACGGGGTCCCTGATGTGCCTCTCGTCTTCTCGAGAGTAGTGAAAACTTGTTTGGACAGGGCTGCGGGAGGCCCCGACGGCCGTCATCAGTGCGGTATACCTCGGTTGCGCGCTCAAATAGTCCACGTACCCATCAAAGTTGTGGAGGCTGCCTACGCCCCGGTACGCCGAGCTATTCAGCGAAACGAGTTCCTCGAACTCGGCCCTGTGCTCGCGGAAATGGTCCTCTATCCAGGCGTCACGGGGCGCGCTCTGGCAGCCCACCAGCCAGAGCAGTAGAAAAATCGTTAGGAAACTGCGGCTATGCATCATTTTGTATTATGCCATTCGCGCCAGGACGGTAAACCCTCAAGGCAGTACTTGCTACATTTGTGGTCTTGCACTTCTATCTGTATGAGCAGTGTTCAGATATTCGCTAAGTACACGGTAAAAGCCCAACAGCGTGTTGAAGGGGTGCGGCGTCGAGAGTTGAGTTGGCGATAGCGCGGCGAATAAAGTAGGGCTCAAAGGCCAACAAGCTCTCTATGACCAGGCTGATCAGTAGGGCCGCGCCCACGACCAAAATGCTTGCGAACTTGTGAAATGCCGTTCACAAGTACCCACCCCTCGAGCGCGGCGTGCCCTGTTTGGTAGTTGAGGTTGGGTGTTCTTCAATGCCTGCGACCAGCGTCGTTCAGCTCCCCTTAAGCCGCCTGCGCTACCCTGACGCTCGAGGCTGTTCCGGGTGTTTGGAGTGGAGGCGCTACCTGACCTCTCACCGCCCCCGGAGACAAGCCGATACGCCCCAAAGGAGATTTTATGACCCTGACCCAAGTATTCAAAACCACGTTGCTGCTCCTCGCCCTCGCGCTGCCGGTCGGTATGGCGCAGGAGTTTTATCTCGGGGCCGTGCTCGGCAGCCCGCTCTCGAGCGCCGACGATGTAAGCAGCCTGACCGATACCGAACTCGGCGCGCAGCTCGGGATCGACTTTTTGCCGAGTCTGGGGATTCGGGCCGCCATCGAGGGCAATCCGTCGGATGGTGGTTTCGAGCTTGCCAGCGGCGACGCTATCTTCCGCTTTTACCTGCCGCTGTCGCCGAACTCGGTCTATACGGGTGTGGGCGCGGACGCCTACTTTCCGAGTCAGCCCGACGGGGTAGACGACCTAGGAGACGCCGACCTCGTAGCTCACGCGCTCGCGGGTCTCGAGTTTCGCCTGGGCCGTTTCGGTTTGTTTGCCGAGGCGCTCCCCAGTTACGTGCTGGGAGAAGATTTCAGCGACAGCGACGCCTACTACTTGCGCGCTCGAGGCGGCCTAAACTTTCACTTCTAAAGTGTTTCGCAAGCCCAACCCTACCTGTTCGGGTGCCCGCTGCGGCACCCTTTTTTCATGCCTGTGTTTTCCCGGCTTCTTTAGCCGAAACAGCGACTCACCCCTCAACCTGAGACTCATGGCTCGTTGCTCATTGCTGTCTGCTCAGACCCGTAGACCAGTCACGCACAAGATGTCCGCAAGATTTCGTTATCGACTGCTAACTCGAGCTAACAAAGTACGCTATAGTCTCAATAACGCTTGCCAAGCGAAACTCATCTTCAGGAGGAATCATGAAACGTTACCTGTTGGCGCTGACCTGCGCGCTGCTCACCTCGGCTGGTTTTGCCCAGGTGCGTGTGTTTATCGGGTCGACCCTGCGCCCCGACATCATTGGCCCGATTTTAGACGACTTTACCGCCCAGACCGGTATCGAAACCGAGCTCGAGGAGGGCGGCGCGACCAGTGAGGTCCGCGACCAGTACCTCAGCACCATCCTGACGAGCCGCAGCGGTGACATCGACCTCTTTTTGATGGACGTGGTCAATCCGCCGCAGTACGCCGCCGCAGGGTGGGCGGAGCCGCTGGGGGGATATTTCGAGTCCGAAGAGACGCGCGACGAGTTTTTGGAGCCTTTTTTAGACAGCGTGGTCGAGGCTAACACGGTAGATGGTGAACTCTATGGCCTGCCCGGTTGGACCGACGCGCAGTTTCTTTACTACCGCACCGATTTGCTCGAGAAGTACGGCTTTCAGCCGCCGACGACGTGGGCCGAGCTCAAGGAGCAGGCGCTCACCATCACCGAGGGCGAAGGCGACGCCAACTTGCAGGGCTTCAACTATCAGGGCGCGGCTATCGAGGGCGTCAACTGCACCTTTTTAGAGGCGCTGTGGACGGCGGGTGGCGACTGGCAGGCCGAAGACGGCACCGTCACCGTCGATTCGGACGCGGGCCGCACGGCGCTCGCGTGGTACGACGAGACGCTCGAGTCGGGGATTACGAAACCCGGTATCGCTGAAGAGACGACCGACCTCAGCCGTCAGGCGTTTCAGGCCGGTGACGTGGTCTTTATGCTCAACTGGGGCTACGCCTGGGCACACTTTCAAGAAGACGAGGACAGCGAAGTGACCGGCAACGTCGGCGTCGCGCCGCTGCCCGCGTTTGAAGGCGGCGACTCCGCAACTTGCGTTGGCGGTTTTCAGTGGGCGATGAACCCCTTCAGCGACAGCAAAGATGAAGCCTTCCAGGTGATGCAGCACATGGCCTCGTACGACGCGCAGAAAGCTTTAGCCATAGGTGCGAGCCACATCCCGGCCCGTGACGCGCTCTACGAAGACGAAGAGGTTCTGGCGGCCGCGCCGCAGTTCGGTCAGTTTTCCGAGGTGATCGCCAACGCGCGCCCGCGCCCGCTGACGCCCTTTTACGGCGAGGTCTCCGAGCTAATCCGCACCAGCATGAACGCCTTTTTCGCCCGCGCCCAGTCCGCTGACGAGACGCTCGCGCAGATGCAGTCGGGGCTCGAGGACATCTTGGAGCAGTAACTCGTGACGACGCAACCCATTTCGGAGAATAGCTACAAGCGCCCAGGTTTCTGGGCGCGTCTTACGTCGGGCAACCCGACCGAGGCGCAGCTCGGCTATCTGCTGCTGCTACCGGCGTTTCTGGTACTGGCCTTGGTGATGTTCTATCCGATTCTCAACGTCATCTGGAAGTCGCTGCACTACGAAAAACTCAACTTGCCCGCGCGTGGTACGCCGTTTATCGGTGTAGAGAACTTTTTGGAGATGACCTGGGGCGAAGGTCTGCGCTGGAGCGCCCTGCACCTTCTCGTCTGGCGTACGCTTCTTTTGGTAGGTATCGCCGCGCTTTGGGCGTTCGTCTGGCGGCGGTTCAGCACGCAGGCTGTCCTCTGGACGCTGCTGCTGCTCGCGGTGTGGGCGCTGCTCGGTATCTCGCCCGGTGATGAGGGCAACTGGAACGACCTACGCTTTTGGAACGCCTTTAGCGTCTCCTTGCTGATTATCTTTGTTAGCGTCGTCGGGTCGTTTCTGGTGGGGTTGCCGCTGGCCCTAATCGCCGACCTCGAGACCCGCTGGCGCTGGCTCGTTCGGGTGTCGCTGCTGCTACCGTGGGCGATGCCGCCGGTGCTGACGGGCCTGATGTTCGCGTGGCTTTTTCAAGACCAGTACGGCGTCGTCAACGACCTGCTCGCCCGCGTCGGTGTGGACGGCCCGATCTGGCTCGGGCGCGTAACCCCCGCGACGTTCGCCGTAAACTTTACCCTCATCTGGAAAACCTCTTCGTTCGTCGGGCTCGTCCTGCTGGCAGGCTTGCAGTCGGTCGACCGGGGTTTGTATGAAGCCGCCGAGGTCGACGGGGCGAGCGTCTCGCAGCGGTTCTGGCGGATTACCCTGCCGCTACTGCGGCCTGCGATTGCAGTCGCGCTCATCTTCCGCACCCTGACCGCGATTCAGGCGTTCGACGTACCTTATGCGATGACCAGAGGGGGGCCGGGGCGGGCTTTGGAAACGCTCGGGATTTACGTCTACAACACCACCCTGACGCTCGACATCGGGTACGCGGCAGCGCTCTCGGTCGCGCTCTTTATGCTGAGTTTGGGGATCACCATCTTTTACCTGCGCTGGATTTACACCGAATGAACGGGTCCTTATGAGAAAATCCCATGAGTAAATTCCTGTGAACCGGCTTTTCAAGGTCGCCGCGATTTTGCTGGTCGTCGTCAACGGCCTGTTCCCGGCGCTGTGGTTGCTGCTGACCTCGTTTAAGACGAGCGGTGAACTGCGACGACTGCCGATCACCTACTGGCCCGAAAACTTTACCTTTCAGAACTACGTCTCGGTGTTTTCCGAAAACCCGTTCGGACGGTTTTTGCTCAACTCGGCGGTGGTGTCGGTCGCCGCGACGCTCCTCTGTGTGCTCTTCGCAGCGTTTGCCGGATACGCGCTCGGGCGGCTTAACGTGCCCGGACGCCGCGTTATTTTGACCACCATTGTGATGACGAGTATGTTTCCGGCACTTGTGCTACTCGTGCCCCTCTACCGGTTATTCGTAGGGGTCGAGATTCCCTTTTTAAGCGAACTGTTCGGGTCGCCGATCTTTACACCGAACCTGCTCAACACCTACTGGGCGCTGATCATCCCCTACATTGCCCTGAGTTTGCCTATCGCCACGCTTATTCTCACCAGCTTTTTTCAGCTGATCCCGGCTGACTTGGAGAGTGCCGCCCTGGTCGACGGCTGTACCCGGATCAGCGCGCTTTTCCGCATCGTTGCGCCGGTGAGTGCGCCGGGAATCGTTACGGCGGCGATTATCGTTTTCGTCAACTCATGGAACGAGTTTTTGCTGGCTCTGACCTTTAATACTTCACTGCAAATGCGTACCGTACCGGTCGGCATCACGCTCTATCAAGGTGAATACGCCTTTCCGTGGGCGATCATCAGCTCGGCGATTATGCTGGGTGTGTTGCCGCTGGTGGTGCTGATTATCTTTTTTCAGCGGCGTATTATCAGCGGGTTGACGGCGGGGGGCGTCAAGGGCTAGGCGTCTCGGGCATAAAAAACCGTCCGTTCAGCGAGTACGGCGGTCGAGTCGATAAGGGGACAGGCGAGCGCGTCACCGTCCAAGACGAGCGGCACTTCGGTACATCCGGCGACGACGGCCTGCGCGCGCCGGTCGATCAGCAACTCGGCGAGGCCGCGCATAGTGTCCCGCACGTCGGCACCTTTGTCACCCGCTTTGATGCGGTACAGCGTCTTCATAAACAGCTCACGCTCGGCGTCTTTCGGAACTATCGCTGTCACGCCACGTTCTGCAAAGGCGTCCTGGTAGAGTCCGGCGTCGAGGCAACCACTCGAGCCCAGCACGCCCACCTTTTTCAAATCCGGCACCGCTCGCAGCGTTGCCTCACACGTCTCTTCGATGAGGCTTATGAACGGAATCGACACCACCGCTTCGATGTCGCGCTGATACGCGTGCGCCGCGTTGCAGACCATCACCAGAAAGTCGGCCCCGGCTCTTTCCAGACCCGCAGCCATCGCCCCCAGCAGCGGCCCCGGGGACGGCCCGGTTCCGGCAACCGCCTCGTTACGGTTCGGCACCGCCGGGTTACTGTCGATGATGAGGTGCAGGTGGTCCTGGTCACGTTGCGCGGGGGTGAGCGCCAGCACTTTGGCGTAAAAGTCCAGCGTCGCCTCCGGTCCGAGGCCGCCCAAAACACCGACGACGCGGGCTTGTCTAGTCACGCAAGATGTCCTGATACGCGTAGAGCGCCGGTGCGCCGCCGGTATGGAGAAACAGCACCCGCTCGTCCTGCTTGAAATGCCCGCGCCGCACCAGGTCGATCAGTCCGGCTGCTGTCTTGCCGGTATAAACGGGGTCCAAGAGAATACCCTCGAGCCGCGCGAACAGTTTCACCGCTTCGATCATCGCCTCGGTTGGGAGTGAGTAGCCCGGTCCTACGTAGTCGTCGAACACTGAGAACGCCTCACGCGGTACCCCGCCCCGGAGGTTCAGCTTTTCGGCAACCTCTTGAGCCAGAGCGTGCAATTTTGTCTCCTGCGGGTCTTTTTTCGCCCGCACGCTAATGCCTATAACCGGGAGGTTCGCGTTGACGCCGACCATACCCGTCACTAGGCCCGCATGGGTACCACCCGAACCGCTCGAGCACACGAGATGGTCGAACGCCAAACCCACGTCGAAACTCTGCCCCACGATCTCCTCGGCGCACGCCACGTAACCGAGCGCCCCGAGCGCGTTCGAGCCGCCGCCGGGGATGATGTAGCCCTTGCGTCCCGCTGCGGCGAGTTCGTCGGTTTCGGTTTGCAGGGCGGCGTTCAGGTCGCTCCCGCCCGCGACGACGGTAACTTTTTCGACGCCCAGCAGCCCGAACAAAAAGTTGTTGCCGCTGGCGTCCGGGTCGTATGAGTTGGGCACGCGCTCCTCGAGCACCAAACGACATTTCAAACCCTCTTTAACCGCGGCGGCGAGAGTCAGGCGGCAGTGATTGCTCTGTACCGCGCCCACCGTAACGAGGGTATCGGCCCCCTGCTCGAGCGCGTCGGCGACTAAAAACTCGAGCTTGCGCGTCTTGTTGCCGCCGCCCGTGAGCCCCAGCAGATCGTCGCGTTTGATATACAGTTCCGGCCCGCCAAGGTGCGCGCTCAGGTGAGGTAAAAACTCTATAGGTGTCGGGGCCGGGGTATAGCGCCGCCGGGGAAAACGGGCGAGGTTCACGCGTCCGCCCTCGGCAACAGCCACCACAGGAGCAGATAGCCGATAAGCAAAATGCCACCCGATAAAAAGGTGGCGATGGCGAAGACGATCCGCACGGTGCGAGGGTTCGCTCCGACGTACTCGGCGATACCGCCCAAAACCCCGGTGAAAACGCGGTCGGAGCGTGAACGTGTCAATCGTTCCGTCGTGGCAGGCCGCCTGGCGCGGCGCTGGTCGTGGGGTAGTGAGTCGTGCGGTAACGAATCTTGTGAGTCAAGCGGGGTCATAGTCCAGCTTAACCGGAACTTGAGGGCGGCGTGCCGGGTCTTGCAGGGCGGCGTGAACCTCGGCCTCGAGCTGCCGCACTGCGACGCCCCTGAAGTCGTCGGGCAGTAGCGCGAGATGGGCGAGAGCTTTCGCGTAGTTGCGCCGCCCGCCGCGAGCGTTCCCCATTTTGTGCGCTTTGTGCAGCGCCGCCGCCAGCAAAATGACGCCCGCGTAGAAGCGTTTGTCGAGACCTTTGGCGGTCATCCAGGGGGGCTCGAGGGCTTCGTGCGCTTCCCAGTAATCGCCCGCGTTAAAAAGGCGCGCGCCCTCCGCCCACGCCGCGTCGGGTCCGGCTTCATGCTCGCTCATCGGCCCTCGTGCCGAAAGGCCCGGTCGCGCCGCAGGTCGTCTTCAATCAGCGAAACGTCGCCAGCGAGCGATTCGACGTGATGGCGCAGCTCGTGCGTCAACGTCTCCCATAGCTCGGCCTCCCAGTCAAAACTCGGGTCGTGTTCGGCAACCTTTTGAAACGAGCCGTAGTAGAGCGCGACGTGGCGTCCCAGCCCTTCGCCTGCACCCAAAAAACTTTCCGGGCCGGGATCGAGGTATTCCCCAAGTCGGTAGACTTCGTTAAAGTCGGGCTCGAGCCGCGCTTCAGGGAGCGCGTGAACGCCCTGCAAGCCGTTCAGGAACTCGTCTGGGATATCGTCTACCATCTCGGCCGACAGCGTCTGAAACGCGCTATAAGTCATGCCGTAAGTCATATTGCGAGTTTACGTCCTGACGACGCCTGTGCGGGTAAGCCTCGGGGTATCGTAGCCGTGTGTCCCAAACACTGAAACCCTTGCCTAAACGCCTCGTCGTCGGCGTCTCGGGCGGCAGCGGGATGCGCTACGCGCTCGACTTGCTCCGCACCCTGCAAACCTTGCCGGTCGAAACGCACCTCGTCGTCACGCAGGGGGCCAAACAGGTGATTCCGACGGAACTTGTGGAGACGGCGCTCGAGCTGGAAGCACTCGCCGAAGTCGTCTACAAAGACGCCGACCTCGGCGCGGCGGTCTCGTCGGGGTCGTTTCGGGCGCACGGGATGGTCGTCACGCCCTGCTCCGCCGGAACGCTCGCCAAGGTCGCGCACGGTCTGACTGACAATCTGGTGGCGCGCGCCGCGCATGTAACGTTAAAAGAGCGGCGTCCGCTGGTGCTGGTGGTGCGTGAAGCGCCGTTCTCGAGGCCCATGTTGCAAAACATGCTCGCCGCCTTTGATGCCGGGGCTACCGTCCTGCCCGCCTCACCGGGGTTTTACCACCGCCCGGAGACGGTCGCCGAACTCGTCGGGACAGTTACGGCGCGCACGCTCGACCTGCTCGGTATCGATAACGACCGCGCGCAGCGGTGGAAAGAATGAATAAAGTCGCCGCGCTGATTCCGGCGGCGGGTGACGGTCTGCGGCTCGGGCGCGGCCCGAAGGCGCTCGTCGAGGTGGCGGGGGAGACGCTGCTGAGCCGCGCGGTCCGGGCGTTTGCCGGTGCGGTCGACGAAATCTTGGTCGCGGTTTCTCCTGTCATGATGGGCGGGCTCGAGCCGCACCCCGGTGTTCGTTTTCTCCTAGGCGGGGACACGCGCCAAGGAAGCGTCTACAACCTGCTGAGAGAGACGGACGCCGACATCGTACTGATTCACGACGCGGCGAGACCGTTTCTGGGCCGACGCGTCATCGACGATGTCATCACTGCGGTTGAAACTCATAACGCCGCCTCGGTCGTAACGATGGTAGCGGATACGCTTATCGAAGCTGAGACCGGACGTGTGATCGAACGGAGCACGCTGCGCGCCGTGCAGACGCCGCAGGGCTTTCGCCGCGAGCTGATCTTGGCAGCGCACGAGCACGCCTTGCGCTCAGGCTGCGCCGCCACCGACGACGCCGGTCTGGTGCGGATTTTGGGTCACGAGGTCGCGCTGGTCGAGGGGAGCAGCTGGCTTATGAAAGTAACGACCCGTGCCGACCTCGAGCTGGCTGAAGCGTTAGCTGCGGTATGGGACGCACAATGCTAAGCGTCAAAGCCTACGCCAAGGTCAATCTGGGATTGAGCGTGCTGGGCCGCCGCGCGGACGGTTTTCACGAACTAGATACGTTGATGGTGCGCGTCTCGCTGCACGACACACTGACGCTTATACTCACTGAAGGCGAGATAGAACTCACCGTTACAGGTGCAGATTTGGGCATCTCACCCGAACATAATCTCGCGTACCGCGCCGCCGAACTCTACTTAGGCGCAGCAGGGGAGACACGCGGGGTGGAGCTTACGTTGGAAAAGCGTATCCCCGCCGCCGCTGGTCTCGGGGGCGGCTCGGCGGACGCGGGCGCGGTGCTCCGGGGACTGGCGCAGCTCTATCCGGCTGAGGTCGATTTGCCCCGACTTGCCGCGCAACTCGGTTCGGACGTACCGTTTTTTGCCGTTGACCTGAGCGCCGCTCGAGCCACCGGACGGGGCGAGGTGCTCGAGCCCGTGCAAATCCCTGAACTTCAATTGGTTTTGGTAAATCCAGGTGTCGGGGTGAGTGCGGGGGACGCTTACGGGCAGGTGCAGGGAACCACGCCGCCGCTCGAGCTGGAAACGTTGCTGGAAGAGCTTGAACAAGGCGAACCGAGTTATTTCAACGCGTTGGAAGCTGGGGTGGTGAGGCTCGAGCCCGTCGTCGGTGAGGTTTTAGCTATTCTCCGGCAGACCGGCCTAGCGGGCGTGCTGATGTCGGGTTCGGGTTCGACGTGTTTCGGTTTGGCGAAGAGTCAGAGTGAGGCTCGACTAATAGCGGCGACGCTCAAAGAGGCGTATCCCGAGTGGTGGGTTTATGCGGCCCACACGCTCTAGTGACTGAGGTGAAGACTCCGTTATGACCACGACCGTACGTGTTTCTCGCAGAACTCGAGACGCGCTGCACTTGCTCTCCAAGACGAACGGGAAAAGTATTCAAGGCGTGGCGGAAGCTGCTGTCGAACTTTACCGGCGGCAAACGCTGCTGGAAGGGGCCAATCGCGCCTACGCCGCTTTGCAAGAGGACAGTCGTGCAGAGCAGCTCTGGCATGAAGAGCTGAACGCTTGGGGCGTCACTTCAGCTGACGGTTTGCAACTCGAGTAGAGGTGACGCGTCCTTTGCGATAGGCGGCCTCATGACCCGTCGCGGTACCCCTCCACCTCGCGGGCAATGTCTTCAAGAGTCAGGTCGGCAAACAGCACGCCGCGTTCTCTGGTGTAGTCGCCATAACCCGTTCCGTATTGATTCAGGAAGCGTACGGTATCGACAACGCCCAACTCTCGGTAGAGCAGCGTGAGAGCTTCCTCAGTAATCTCGGCGAGCGGTTTCGTTTTGACCGTCATTCAAGTTCCTCGACTAATTCGGTAGGTGATACGATCTTGAAACTAAGGTCCACTATAGCTCTCGCACGCTTGAGAAGTTTATCGTCGCACGTGCAAAAGTACATTGTTCCGGCAAACTCTGCCGAAGCAAGATGCAAAGCGTCAAGAGGTTTGACCCCGTAGTCTGTAAACACCCTACTACGGGTTTCCGCGTCGCCGAAGATCACGTATGTCTTTGCGCCCCGCAGCGTTTCTTGGGCAAAGCGTCGCCTCACCGGGCTGGGGGCGTGATTTATCTCGAAGGTAAGGGCGTCGGAGTTGACGAGTTCTATTTTTCCGGCCTCGAGCAGGGCGAGAATTCCCAGTACAGCTTCAGCCTCGAGAGCGACGCGGAGCTGTTCACGGTTATCCAGCGGGCGCTGAAGACTACAGTTGTCGAGATAAACGCTTGGGAGACGTGTGCTAATCCGTCACTGCTCCTTTGGACGCGCTCGAGACCAATTTCGCATACTTCGCCAGCACACCTCTCTGATACTTGATGGGCGGAGCCTGCCACGCGGCGCGGCGGCGCTCCAACTCGGCGTCGTCTACATTGAGTTGTAACAGCCGTTTCTCGGCGTCGATGGTCACGCTGTCGCCTTCGTGAACGAGCGCAATCGTCCCGCCCACCTGCGCCTCGGGTGCGACGTGTCCGACGACCAGCCCGTAAGTCCCGCCGGAAAAACGTCCGTCGGTAATTAGCCCGACCGAATCGCCCAGACCTTTGCCGATAATCGCCGAGGTCGGCGACAACATCTCGCGCATTCCCGGCCCCCCTCTCGGGCCTTCATAGCGGATCACGAGCACGTCGCCCGCGCGGATGTGGTCACTCATAATCGCCTTCATGCACGCCTCTTCGGAGTCGAACACGCGCGCCGGGCCGGTGATGCTGGTGTGCTTGAGGCCGCTGATTTTGGCGACCGAGCCCTCTGTGGCGAGGTTGCCTGACAAAATGGCGAGGTGGCCCTGTGGATATTTGGGTGCGTCGAACGGCAGCACCACGTCCTGACCCGCAGGCGGCGTTCCGGAGACGTTCCGAAGGTTTTCGGCGATAGTTTTGCCCGTCACGGTCAAGCAGTCGCCGTGCAGGAGGTCGTTGTCGAGCAGCATCTTCATGATGAGCGGAATTCCGCCGACCCGGTGCAGGTCGGTCGCTACGTACTTGCCTGAGGGTTTAAGGTCAACCACGTGTGGGGTGCGTTCGCGGATACGTTCAAAGTCTTCTAAGGTCAGATCGACATCGGCAGCGTGGGCTACCGCCAAGAGGTGCAGCACGGCGTTCGTGGAGCCGCCGATAGCCATCACGACGGCGATACCATTTTCAAACGCCTTTTTGGTCATGATCTTGCGTGGGGTGAGGTCGTCCTCGAGCAGCCCCAGCAGCGCCGCCCCGCTCGCTGCGGCGCTCGCGTGGATTTCGTCGTCTTCAGCCGCCATCGTCGATGAATACGGCAGGCTCATCCCCATCGCTTCAAACGCGCTGCTCATGGTGTTGGCGGTGTACATGCCGCCGCATGAACCTTTACCGGGGCAGGCGCGGCGTTCGATCTCCCGAAAGGTCTCGAGGGGAATTCGCCCTGCGTTATACTCACCGACCGCCTCGAAGGTGCTGACGATGGTCAGGTCTTTGCCGTCGTAATGACCCGGTTTGATGGTGCCGCCGTAGACAAATACTGCTGGAATATCGAGGCGCGCCATAGCGATCATCGCCCCCGGCATATTCTTATCGCAACCGCCCACAGCGATCAGCGCGTCCATACTCTGAGCGCGGCAGACCGTCTCGACGGAGTCGGCGATGACCTCACGCGAAACCAGACTGCACTTCATCCCTTCGGTTCCCATCGAGATGCCGTCGGAGACGGTAATGGTCCCGAACGTTTGCGGCATTCCCCCCGCTTTACGCACAGCGTTTACAGCAACCTCGGTCAGCTCGCCAAGACCGGCGTTGCAAGGCGTGATGGTCGAGTAACCGTTGGCGACGGCGATGATAGGCTTGTCGAAATCTTCATCGGTAAAACCGACGGCGCGCATCATCGAACGGTTGGGCGCGCGTTCGACCCCTTCGGTGACGGTGCTGCTGCGGCGGTTGAGTCTGGTTTGGGTGGTCATGGTGCCTCCACGGGGTTAAAGCGTTATCTTACCGCAGCTCACGCGAATAAAGCTTTTAGTCAGCTCCAGTCGGTGCTGCAAGCGGAAGAATAGCTCGAGCGACGCTGAAAACGTCCCCAATCGGTTCTGTGGGTTTTGCGACGTACGAAGTCAAAAACCGCCGCTGCTTTTTTGCTATGACACTGGGGCAAGATAAACCGTTTTGCACGCTCGAGGCCGGGTGCTCGAGCCCACGCCTGAAGAAACACGCGGAACGCGCGTTATACGATACCGGGCATGGACGCCCCCTTTTCTCCGAACGCTCCGCACCGCCGCCGTAATCCCCTGACGGGTGAATTCGTCCTGGTGTCGCCTCACCGCACCCAGCGCCCGTGGCAGGGCAAAACGGACGCTCCAAACCGTAACGCTCGCCCGCCTTATGACCCTACCTGTTACCTATGTCCCGGTAACGAACGCGCGGGCGGAAAGCGAAATCCTGTCTACGAGGACATCTTCGTCTTTACGAACGATTTTGCAGCGCTGCTCCCGGACACACCCGCCGATCACCACACCACCGACCCGCTTTTTGGGGCTGAGAGCGCCGCCGGACTCTGCCGCGTGATCTGTTTTTCACCGCGTCACGATCTGACCCTGGCAGAACTGGACGCTCCCGCACTCCGCAAGGTCGTCGATCTGTGGGGGGAGCAGATCACCGAACTCAGCGCACGCTACCGCTGGGTGCAGCTGTTCGAGAGCAAGGGGGCCGTCGTCGGCGCGTCGAACCCGCACCCGCACGGGCAGGTGTGGGCGAGCGACTTTTTACCGAATGAGGCTCGAGCCGAGGACACGCAGCAGCAGCAGTATTTCGGAACGCACGGCAGTCCGCTGCTGGTAGATTACGGGGAGAGGGAGCGCGCCCTGGGCGAACGCATCGTCGTTCAAAACGAGCACTGGCTGGTAGTGGTGCCTTACTGGGCGTACTGGCCGTTTGAAACGCTGGTGCTGCCTAAACGCCACGTGCTCCGCCTGCCCGACCTCACAAACGATGAGCGGGACGCGCTGGCGGAGATTCTCAAGGAGATGCTGACGCGATTCGACAACCTTTTCGAGGCTTCGTTTCCGTACTGTTCAGGTTGGCACGGTGCGCCTACGGGTGACGCTGAAAATTACACGCACTGGCAGCTTCACGCTCACTACTACCCGCCGCTGCTGCGTTCGGCGAGCGTACAAAAATTCGTAGCGAGCTACGAGTGGCTGGCGGAGGCGCAACGCGACCTCTCCCCGGAGGGCGCAGCCGCGCGGCTAAGGGCACTCTCCGACACCCACTACACGCGGACTAGCTGATGTTTACGCCTGGTTCCGTCGATCTAGACGCTCGGGTCCGGTTTTTGTCGTTCTCAAAGAGGTGACTGGCTTGTGGTGAGTAGACAGGCACCTACAAGCTACTCGCCACAAGCCACTTGCACGTAACGCGCAGACCCGACCGAGGGTACCTATCGATACCTAGAACTCCGGCCCCTCGGGGTCTCTGACCAGAATTTCAACGGTGTCGGGTTCGCTGTCCAGTTCACCGTCACTGGCAATCACTTCGACCAGGTGGGGACCTACGTCTTCAAACACGTAGTTGAACGTCTTGCCTTCTTGCGGTTCCTCACCGTCGACAAACCAGCGGTAGGTCAGCGGTTTGCCCTCGGGGTCGTTGGCGTCTGCGTTTAGGACGACCGTGAGCGGCGCTGGTCCGTTGTCCGGCTCTGCGTTTAGGTGAACGGTGGGGCGCATATTGGGGAGTGGTCCCGGAACTACTGCCGCTTGCTGGCAACCCGCGAGTACGAGTAGCAAGGCCGGAAAAAGAAGACGTGGGCGGGCCATATTATCGCGCCGCGACCGGGATGGTGGGGTCGGGGTCGGGTTCCTCGATAGGCGGCTCGGGTGGCATCGGGTCTTCGACGGGGGGCGGCAAATCCGGGTCGGGCGGCGGTTTAGGGACGGCGTTGGCGTCCATTAAAGCGTCAGGCTGGATGGGAGTAGGGTGGTATAATGTCAGGTAAAGCATCGTTTAACTCCTTTCGGTTCCGATATAACTTTACACCGGTCTAAAATAATTGTCGAAATACCGTCTGAAGCGTCCTTTAACGTTGCGCCTCGAGGTTGTGTTGACTCGAGGCTGCGCTGACTCGACGCTTGCAAGGACTGCCCGGATAAGGGTAGTTTAGCGAATGGTCAACGTGGAAAGGCTGAGCGGGGTTGGCAGGACGGTGTCTCCAGCAGTTGGTGGAGAATCCTCGAGACGGTCTCATACGCATCGGTGCAACGGTTGTCGCACCCGGCGCAGGTCGGGGTGGTGTCTGCCGGAAGCCGTGCTCGCTGTCCCGATCTTGGCCCCTGGCGAGCCTGGGAAGCCCCGCTGATGCTGCTTGGAATCGATCTCGGCACGGGTTCGGTCAAGGCGCTCTTGCTCTCGGCTGAAGGCGACGTGCTCGCGCAGGCGTCTGCGCCCTATGAGGTGCGCTCGCCCAAACCCGGTTACGCCGAAACGTCGCCCGTGGTGTGGTGGGCCGCGACCGTAACGGCGGTGCAAGCAGCGTGCGCCGGACACGCGGAGGAGGTTTCCGCAGTGGGTTTGTCGGGTCAGATGCACGGCGTCGTGCTGCTCGGCGCTGGGGGCGCGCCGCTGCGTCCGGCGGTGCTCTGGGCCGATACCCGCGCCGCGCCGATACTGGAGCGTTTCTGCGACCACGCGGGCGACGACCTGGCAAAGCTCAAAAATCCGGTGACTGCCGGTATGGCCGGACCGATCCTTTTTTACCTGCGCGAACATGACCCGGAGGCGCTCGACGGGTTACGTTGGGCGTTGCAACCCAAAGACTGGCTTCGTTACCGGCTGACAGGCGAAATCGCGTCCGAAGCTTCGGACGCGTCGGCAACGCTTCTTTTCGATGTGGCGGGCGGTGGCTGGCTGGGCGGGCTGATGTTGAGGCTGGGACTCGAGCCAACCTGGTTGCCGCCCCTGATCGCCTCCGCCTCGGTCGCGGGCGAGCTGACCCACGACGCGGCGGCGGCGCTGGGATTGCGGGCCGGAACGCCGGTTGTAGCGGGTGGCGCGGATACCGCCTGCGCCGCGTTCGGAAGTGGGCTGGTGCGTGCCGGAGCCGCGCAACTTACCGTCGGCACGGGGGCGCAGCTCATTTTGGTGCAGGCCGAGCCGGACGACGCCTCGGCGCGTGGCGTTCACCTTTACCGAACTGTTACCGCGCCCCCTTCAGGCGCACCCTACTACGCGCTGGCAGCTATTCAGAACGGAGGGCTGGCGCTCGAGTGGGCGCGCCGCAGCCTGAAACTGTCGTGGGAGGCGTTTTACCAAGAAGCGTTCAGCGTCCCGAGTAGCGACGGCGCGACCTTTTTACCGTACCTTACGGGTGAACGTACCCCTCACCTCGACGCGCAGGTGCGCGGCGTCTGGGCGGGGTTGGCGCTGCACCACACCTCCGCTGAGCTGGCGCGCTCGGCCTTCGAGGGCGTGGCGTTTGCGCTACATGACGGTCTGGACGCGCTCTCGTCCGGACGCGCGCCGGAACAGCTGTTTCTCGCCGGTGGCGGGACGCTTCAACCCCCTTGGCAGCAGCTTTTAGCCGACGCGCTGGGGCAGCCTCTGCTACTAAACAGCGTTGCGTCGGCGTCGGCGGTCGGCGCGGCGCGGCTGGCGGGTTTCGGAACCGGCGTTCTGCCCGCGCTCCCATCCCCAGCGTTTAGTGGTGTAGTCGCACCAAAAAATGACCTTTCCGTTCCTTACAGCCGTTTCCGCACGCTGTATCCGCGGCTGAAGGGTTGGGGAGAAGCGTAGTGAGTAGTGACGCAGGCATTACCCGATGTGCAGTAAAGTCAACTTGTAAGAATCCGCTCATCAGCCACTCCGAGAGATGAGCCTCGGTCAAACCTACTCTGAGCCTAATGATCTGAGTTCAATGATCTGAGCCCCATGAAAAAACGGCTCAACGTCTCGTCTGCTTATGGAGAAACTTATGATGCGTACGGCGATAAGAAGGCGAATCAAACGGCCCGAAGTGCCTATGGCTTTAGCGCGAACGACCTTTACTCTTCCGAGAAGAAGAGCGTAATGGCCCTCACACTGGGTCTCGACCTCGGTACGAGCGGTGTGCGGGCCGTGGCGGTAGACGAGTCGGGCAGCGTCGTAGCTGAAAGCACCCGCACGTACCCGCTGCTGACGCCGCACCCCGGCTGGACCGAGCAGCGGCCTGAAGACTGGCTGGCAGGAACCATGGCGGTACTTAAAGACCTGGTGGAGGAGCTGGGGGGGCGAGAGATTGCGGCGTTGGGGCTTTCCGGACAGATGCACGGGCTGGTTCCGCTGGGTGCGCAGGGACAGGTAATCCGGCCCGCCCTGCTTTGGAACGATCAGCGTACCGGCGACGGCGTCGCCGAGATTGAGGCGGCGGTACCGCGCGAGACGCTCATCGCACGTACCGGCAACCCGGCGATTACCGGCTTTCAGCTGCCCAAACTGCTCTGGTTGCGGCAGGCAGAGCCGGAAAACTTCGCCCGCCTCACGCACGCGCTGTTGCCGAAAGATTATCTGGGTTTTGCCCTCACCGGTGTGATGGCAGCCGAACCGTCGGACGCTTCGGGAACGAACTGTTTTGAGATCACCCGGAAGGTCTGGGACGCCGAAGTGCTGGGCGCGCTCGGGCTCAGTACGGCGCTGTTCCCGGATATCGTCGCGTCACACGAGGTCGTCGGGTCGCTCACACGCGAAATGGCGACGCAGACCGCGTTGCCTGAGGGGTTGCCGGTCGTTGCCGGGGCCGGGGACAATGCGGCGGCGGCGATAGGCTCGGGGCTTTCACACCTCACCCCCGGTCTGGGTAGTGTTTCGCTGGGCACCTCCGGCGTCATCTTCGCACCACTGGACGCGCCCACACCCGACCCGGCGGGGCGTGTTCACCTCTTTTGCCACGCCGATGGCGGCTACCACCTACTCGGCGTAACGCTCGCTGCCGCCGGGAGCTTCCGGTGGTACCGCGACACCTTTGCGCCGGAGCGGAGTTTTTCAGACCTCACCGCCCAGGCCGAGCACAGTACGCCGGGAGCGGGCGGCGTCACCTTCAAGCCGTACCTGGCAGGGGAGCGAACCCCTCACCTAGACCCCGACCTGCGTGGGTCGTGGACGGGTCTGAGTCTGGCGACGGGGCAAGCCGATGTGGTGCGCGCGGTGCTCGAGGGCGTTGCTTTCAGCCTCCGCGACGCCCTTGACGTCATCACGCCGCTCGCGCCGCTGACCCGCGCCCTAGCGACCGGGGGCGGCGCAGTCTCGGACACCTGGTTGCAACTCGTTTGTGACGTGTTGGAACTGCCCCTCACCCGCCCGCAGCAAAATCAGGGTCCGGCCTATGGCGCGGCGCTGCTCGCGTGGCAAGGAGTCGGGGCGATCGACAACGCCGTCTCACTGGCGAAAAAAGAAAGCGACAAAGACTTCCAGCCGCGTGAACCGGAACGTTACCGGGAGGCACTTTCGCGTTACCGAAGTGTCAGCAGCTAAAGCTTCGGGTAACAGCGTTGAGCGCGCCTACCACCTCACGTGGATAGAGCACCCCGCTGTAACGGTTGATCTCGCTGAGCGCGTGTTGCGGACTTCTGGCTTGTCGGTAGGGGCGCGCGTGGGTAATCGCGTCGAAGGTGTCGGCGACGGCGATCACGTAACCCTCTACAGCTACCGCGTCTCCGCCTAAACCGAAGGGATAACCCGAACCGTCGAGCCGTTCGTGATGGTGCTCGATGATGGGAGCCAAAAAAAACAGCGTGGTGGCCTCGAGCAGCTGCCGACCGTAACTCGGGTGCTGCGTCATCAGCTGCCATTCACACGGTGTCAGACTGTCCGGGGTTTGCAAGATGTGGGTCGGCAGCTTGAGCTTGCCGACATCGTGCAAATAGGCGGCGAGGCTGAGCCGTTCTAGATGCCGCGTAGAGAATCCGAGCCGTTGTCCGATATCTGCGGCGAGCAGCGCCACCCGCGCGCCGTGCGCCGCGACCTCGGCGTCTTTGTGGCGAAGTCTGGTGGCGAAGTGCTCGAGGTCGCCCAGTAACCTAGAAGACCCGGTAAGTTGCCAGAGCTTTGTACCCGACTCGAGCCGTAGCCTACTGTCCCGGCACGGCGTCGCGTCTCCAGGTACAAAGCGGCGCGCCCCCGACCACACCTTTCCGGTGAGTACGAGAAGCAGCGACGGCTCCGTGCAGTCTACGGTAGACGTACCCTGTCGACCCACAAATTCGGCGAGCCTGAATATCTGTTCAGGCTCGCTGAATGTCGGTCGTTGAGGTGCAGGAGATTTTGGTTCTTCTCCGCTCAACCTTTTGTCCTCCTGTTGTTGCTTTACTTCAAAATACGGAACTATAAAACTACTGACCAGCCTCTGCTGTAGGAAGAACAGCGTTGGGTCCGGGACACCGCTCTTTCGCCAACCCGACACTGCTGATACCTAAAACGATGATCCCGATGGTAACGGCTTTCTTGAACATAACGCCTCCTTAACTCTGTCTTCAAGTGTAATAAGCTTCTGTTGCATCGGCACTGCCGATTTTAGCGCGCGTGTTGCAATAGCGCGGCAACGCCCAGATGCCTTAATATCTCAAGGAGGAAACATGACCAAAAATGAAGCTCGAGCAGCTTTAGCCGGTACTTGGCGTTTTGAATATGTTAAAGACCTCATCGCCTTACGTGAAGCGAATCTCATCGACGCGGTGTACGCCCACGAAACTGCAAACCCACCCAACCCGTCGGGGTCTCTTAATCACGCTGACATGAAGGTGCAACACTTACCGTAAAAATGCTGTTTTTCTAGTTGTAACTCGGGCGCAGTTCCTGGGTAACTCTGTGAAGCTGCGCCCGCACAAGCGGCAAACGAGCGTCGCTGGCGGATAATGCGGCGTGCGCTGCTTGCCACAGCTCGAGGTCGTCTCTTAGAGTTTCAGCTAGCGGTAGCAGCGTTTCAGCGTCGCCGGAATGTATCACGCCCTGCCTCAGCTGCTCTTCGAGAAAGAGCCGCGCTTCACGGATCGCAGGGGCGTCGCTTTTAGACAGAAGCGGTCCGCGATAGAGCTCGAGCGCAGCCCTCACATCACCTGTTGCGATGGCCTCTTCGCAGTCGTTAGCGTCAAACGTAAAGGGTACTTTGATCCGGTACAGGTCTGGGTAGGTACTGATAGGAACTAGCGCGCGCAGACGAGAAACTGCTGAACGTAGCGCAACAAGCGTGATGTCTTCATTGCTGTAGAGGTAGCCGTGAAGCACTTCAGGGCTCAGTCCTTCGGGATGAAGTGCCAGCAACACCAGTATCTCGAGAGAACGTTCACTCAGCTCGAGGCGTTCGTCGTTAAACCATACTTCTTCTTGACCCAAAACCTTTACATGTAGAGGAACATGCTGCGCCGAGAGGGTATCCCAAACACTTCCGAAGGCGGTTGCAGGACCACAGAAAAGGCGGAAGCCAGCAGGCGGAAGCGTCTTTAATAGCTCTTGCATTTCTAAATCTAAATCAACAAAGCGGAGGACGCTGAGTTTGATAAGATGTAGCGCCGCCGTACTCCGAAAAGAAGCTTCAATATCTACAGCCTGGAAAACCTTCAGCAAGTAATTTGGTGCAGCGTCAGGTTTTATAAAGGTGTAGACCATACCGAGCGCAAGCGAAGCTGGAAGCGAAATAAACTCATCTTCTTCAGCGGTCAGCGTAACAGCGTACTGCGCTCGAGAGAGAGCTTCATCGACCTTTCCCTGCTCGAGCAGGATTCTCACCAGCGGTACAGCAAAGTCTCCCAAGCGCCAGCGTGGACTACGCTCAAAGTTCTCGGTCGCCAGTTGCTCCGCTTCGAGAAGATTGCCCAACACTAGTTCGAGGTTTGCCAGTACCGCGCGAATATCTATAGCTGCGCTAAGTCCCGCTGAGCTGGACGTGTCTTTCGCTTCTAGTAAAACGCTCCGTAAGTTGTGAGTATGACCTGTAATGACACACGCGGCCGCGCTGACTTGGAGAAGGCGTAAACGTCCTGCCCCATCTTTAAGCTCTTCGTTATCAAAAGCCCGTAAAGCCCAGCTACTCCAACTGGCAGCCTCAGCAAACTGACCGATGTAAGCAAGAGTTTCGGCAAGTGCTCTGGCACTACGAATAACATCATAAGGGCGTCCAGACACCTCAGCAAGTTTTACGCTTTTTCGCAAAATCTTGCACCCAGTTGTTCCGTTCGGGTGGTTGCGTCCAAATTGAAAAAGCGTATATGCCGTCGAGGTTGCAGCAGCAGCACGGCGCGCTTCGGCAAACCGGGTACTCGGGTCAACAATTACACCGGCGTAGCGAGCACGCAACTCCGGAGCCTCATTATCTTTTAGATAAGCTTCGATAGTAGGGAGCAACTCGTTGTAATCCGACTGGTCAAAACCCGCCACCAGCCGCCACTCGAGCACCTTTTCTTGTCCCTGATAGGCGTCGTCTAAACTTGTAAGCAGCAGGTGCAGCCGCGCCAGCAACCCTTCGGCCTGATACGCCGGACCCGCCTCCTCAAGCAGTTCGGCAACCCGTTCGGGCATACTCATTACCGCCAAGTCGAGAGCTTCGATGTAACGCCCGAGGTTTCGTAGCGTTCCCAGCAGTAGCGGCGGCGAAACCAGCGCCTCGTTACCGGGGGTCACGAGGTCACCTTGTGGTGAGGGGACATAGGGCAGCGGCGCGCCGCGCAAGCGGCAGACGCCATTCTTAAACGCCGTGTACGCGCCGCCCGACGAACGCCAGAGCAGGTTTATTTCGTCGCTGCTCAGCTGGTGTCCGGCAACCTCCCCGGCTTCGTCCGGGTTGAGCGCGAGTTCTTCCTGACGCAGATGCAGTCCCTGGTCAAAGGCAATAGGGAAGACGCCGCCCGCCACCAAGATGATCTTCGCGCCGACGCGGGTCAGCTCGAGCAGCGCGTCACGAAACGGTGGTGAAAACTCCGGATTTGAGACCACGATAGTCAGAGGTTCTAGTAGCGGCAGACGTTTTCTTAAAAGCTCGACGTTATAGTTAAAAGGTAGCGCGTAGGGCAAAAAGTTGGCCTCGAGCGCGCGGTTTACCGCGTCGGCTAAACGGTTGCCGAGAGCTACCGTGTCCCCGGCGTCGGCCGCAGTGAGCTTGAGCCAGGCCAGACGTTGTGAACGACCGAGCATATCGATCAAAAAGGGAGCGCCGTACGTCTCACCACCTTCGATCAGGATCGGTCCCGGATGCGTCTGAAGACGTGCCAGCAGTCGGGGGAACCACATTAGAGCTCTATCTTACGCGATTTTCAGGGGTTTGCTGAAACCTTGCTTCGCCCGCACGTACCCACTCGGTACCCCCACCTTTCGTGTGGGCGTCCGAATGCGCTGCTGAACGCGCTAAAATCCCTGTTTACAGAAGCTTTACAGAAGCTTTGCAGGTGCATTACAGAGGCCGACTACTCGAAATTGTAAGTTTCTTCTTTCCAGTATAACTTCCGCCTCACGCAGTGAGAGCGATACCTCGAGCTTCTGGTCGTGAGGTTCTGGTCGTTGGGTGTCGAGCAACGATTTGGGTTTTACTCTTTGCCCCTTGCCGCTACTTGGGGGTAGCCAGTCGAGCAAAAAAGCGGTGTACGTAACGTGAGTTCCACGTCTCCAAATCCCGTATCCTCAGATTGGCATGAAGAACTACTGCAACGCACGGGTAAAGCGTCAGACCTCGAGGCGGTCACGTCCAGCTTGTTTGGCCCTATAAAGAGCCTGGTCGGCCCGGTCGACCAGGGTTTCCGAGGTGTCGCCGGAGTGGTACACCGCGACGCCGACCGATACGGTAAGCATGTGTTCGTCGGCGACGGGTTCGGAGCGAACCGCGTGGCGGAGCCGTTCTCCAAGCTGCCGCGCCTCCCCGAGATCACTATAGGGTGCGATCACCATAAACTCCTCGCCACCCCAACGCCCCAGCGTGTTGCCCGCGCGCAGCTGTTCACGGAGGCGCGTAGCGACCTGACGTAATACCTCATCACCCAGCGGATGACCGAAGGTGTCGTTGAGGCGTTTGAAGTGGTCGATGTCGATCATAAGGGCAGCGAAGGGAACGTTGTTACGGTTTGACTGCGAGATGGCGGTCCCCAGCGCCTGTTCGATCTGGCGGCGGTTGGGCAGACCGGTCAAAGCGTCCTGGTTGGCGAGCCGCTGAAACCACGCTGCGTCTTGCCGAACTTGCGTCAGCTCGCCGCCTGACCAAGACGAGGTGGCGACGAAACTAAGCAGCAGCGCCTGCGAGACGGCGAAGACGACTGTGAAGAACAAGCCGTCGAAAAGCGCCGCCCCGCTGAGCGTAGTGAGCGCGTGGGGGACGCTCAGCAGCACGAACGACAATAGCACCGCGCCCCCCTGAAGCAGCGCCTGGGGACCTGAAAAACGGTTGAAGAGGTGTGCGTATAACGTGGGCAGCAGCAGCAGCGTGGTGAGAATTAGATGCTGCGCGCGCCTCGAGGGGTAAATAAAATAAAATGCGTAGAGCCAGGCGCTTAGGAGCAGCGCGATATAGAGGTACGGCGCGATACCCATAAGCCAGCGTCGTCGCCGTCTCGAGGCGACCAGGGCGGTCAGGTTAAACGCTACGACGCAGAGCAGCGCGACCGCGACCGCCGTCACACCCTGATGAAGAAACTCGAAGGTCGCGCCGAGGGCGCTCAACCCGAGAACACTGCCGAGTAGCGCCAACTGCGGCCAGTGGAACCGGGTCTTGGCTTGTCTGTGTGAGGTGCGGGTTCGAGTCGGTGTGATCATAAGCTTTAGGTTTGAACTCAGAAGCTACTTCTTACAGCAAACTCACTTAACAGATGGTTCGTTACTTGAGAGCTTTGCCGATTGTATCAGCTGAGAGCAGGTTGAGGCTTAGAATATTATGACAGTGTGAGACTCTGCACAGCTTGCTTGAAACCTCGGAATAACCCGACCAGCGCGTGGGATTTTGCACAAACGTAAGCGTAGCAAATTTCACTTTCAGCGTTGTAGAAAACCGTTTACACCAGCCAAGCTTAATCAGCCACTCCTGATCCTCTCATGTTTAGGCAAGGTTACGCCACCGATGTGGACCTTTGCCAGCGGCTTTCACGCAGGTTACTGTAAGTACGAGAAAAGCTTAGGGAAAAGCTTCGAGGTCTAAAGTCTGAAGTCTATTTTGTAGGGTTTGAAGAGGGAGTATCCGGGGGCGTCTGAACGTTCCGTACTCCGCACGCGTGATGATAGCGAGGACGTGAAAACCACTCACCGAACGCCGGTCGAACCTTCGGGTCGTCTCGTTTCGTTTACGACAGCCGTCTCTTTCCAAAACCGGTTTCTGCGGGGATTTACTTGGCTCTCCTGGCGTAGTAAGCTCTATCTTTAGAGTACACTTTGAATCACCAAACCGGGGGGTCGAAAGGATACACCATGTCGTTTAGTGCCAGCCGCGCTTACGTCCCCACGCACAACCAACGCCTCGTTCTTAACCTCATCAGAACCCGGGGGCCGATCTCGAGGGCGGACATCGTTCGGCTCTCGAAACTCACTTTTCCGTCGGTATCGCGGATTGTGGGGGAGCTTATCGACCGTGATCTGGTAGAGGAAAAAAGGCAACGGCGCGGTGGTATGGGCAAACCCCCGACCGAACTCGAGCTCAATCCCAAAAGTGCATTTTCAATCGGCCTCAACCTGGACTACGACGAGTTCTCGGTGGCACTGATCGACTTGTCCGGCGAAGTTCTGGGCAGTAGCCGGGTAGCTCTCGGCGACCCTGACCCCGACGCGACGCTGCCGCTGATGGAACGTGAGAGCGGGGCGCTCTTGGAGCAGCACGAGGTGCCGCAGCACCTGCTGCTCGGTATCGGCGTCGGTCTGCCGTTGCCGGTTCACGCCGACCAAGTGACCGGTAACTTGCCGGACCTGCTCTCGGCGTGGCAAGACGTGTCGCTCGCGTCGGTGCTGGGCGGGCGGTTCGGTTGCCCGGTGCTGCTGGAAAATAACGCGACCGCCGCCGCTATAGGTGAACGGTGGTACGGTGCAGGCCGCGACCTCCAGGATTTTTTCCTCGTCTTTTTCGCTCACGGGGTGGGCGGCGGCGTCGTTATCGGGGGGCAACCGCACAAGGGCTACCGAGGCTTCGGAGGCGAGTTTAACTGTATTCCCGACCCTAGGCACCCGGCCGTGGAGGGGGAAGACGTCCCGCACGACGCCGCCCACGGCAGGCTGATAAACCTGCTTAAAGAGGCCGGTGTGGTCGCCGCTGACGGGGACGCGCTCAGCGCAGCTGAACTCGAGGCGCTTTACAGTACCCAGGGCAAGGGTTACGAGGTCATCTCGAGGTGGCTCGGCAGAGCCGCCGACGCGCTCGTGCCCACACTCGTCAATACCGAGTATCTGCTCGACCCTGAAGCGTTCATCTTTAGCGGTCGGCTACCCGCAAAGCTCACCGACGCGCTGATAGGGGAGCTAAGGGTACGTCTGAGCTGTCACCGTCATCCGGCCAAACCCTATCAGCCGCAGCTGCTACGCGGCAAGACCGGTCAGGACGCGGCCGCCTTCGGCGCGGCTACCATCCCCATTTACCGCGCCATGACCCCCGACCCGACGCCCGACGGCAGCTACCGCTCGGCACGGGAGCAGGAATTGGTTCGCTAACGCTCTGCCAGAGTGGGGTGAATCTTGTCAAGGAGTGGTTTGTAAGTAGTCAGGGATCAGGAGCTCTCGCCCGCGCTGGTTGACCTAACTTCGCTACGATCTCACTTTCGGATTTGTTGTGGAACAGGCGGCGTCGGCGTGATACAACTTGGCTATGAGCGACCTGCTTGAAGCGACGGCGTGCACGCTGCTTAGGCGAAGGGGTGGTGCGTGAGCGTCCCCTCGAGTCCCAACCCCCTAAACGGGGCGCGCCCCAACATCGTCTATCTGCATTCGCACGATACCGGGCGTTACATTTCGCCCTACGGCTACGCCGTCCAAACGCCGAACCTGCACGCCCTTGCCGAAGACGGCGTGCTCTTTAGACAGGCGTTTGCAGCCGCGCCGACCTGCTCACCCTCGAGGGCCGCGCTCTTGACCGGGCAGGCCCCTCACAACAGCGGGATGATGGGACTCGCACACCGGGGCTGGCGGCTTGATGACCCGTCGCAACACCTCGCGCATACCCTTGGGGGAGCGGGCTACCATACGGCGCTGATCGGCGTTCAGCACCTCGCGCCGGAGCCGGAGGTGGCGGCGCTCGGCTACCACGAAAGGCTCGGTGGGGGCGTCGGCTTGGAGAAGCTGACGGTACTAGCCGAGGGGTTTTTAGAACGTCAGACGTCCCCTTTTTTTCTGGACCTCGGTTTTGGTGAAACGCACCTCTTTCCCCACGGAGCCTCGAGCTTCGGGCACGCGCGCGGCGACCCCCGTTATGTGCGGCCCCCGGCCCCTGTACCCGATACGCCGGAGACGCGGCAGGACATGGCGGATTTCGGCGTCGCGGTAACGCTGCTCGACGAGGCGTACGGCCGGGTGTTGGCGGCGCTCGAGAGGTCCGGCGCAGCTGAGAATACGCTGATTATCTGCACGACCGACCACGGTTTGCCACTGCCGGGAATGAAAGGCACGCTGAGCGACCACGGCCTCGGGGTGCTGCTGCTTATGCGTGGTCCCGGTTTGGGGGGCGGGAGGGTAGTCGAAGGGCTCGTCTCGCAAGTAGACCTCTTTCCGACGATCTGCGACCTGCTCCATCTGTCCCCGCCGACCTGGTTGCAGGGACGTTCGCTGCTACCGCTCGTGTGGGGCGAAGGCTCACCTCATAACGCCATATTTGCAGAATCGACGCATCACGTCGCGTACGAGCCGCAGCGTTCGGTGCGGACGAAACGCTACCGCTACGTTCAGCAGTTCGCGCCGCGGGGCAAACCGGTACCTTCAAATACCGACGACAGCGCAAGCAAAGATGTTTGGCTGAAACGTAGCTGGTTGGACCGAGCCGTTCCCGAAGAGGTGCTTTTCGATCTGACCTTTGACCCGAACGAAGCTCACAACGTCGCTCCTGATCCGGCGTACGCGGCGGTGCTGGCGGACCTGCGGCAGCAGCTTTCGGCTTGGATGACTAGAACGGCGGACCCGCTTTTTCAGGGTGCGGTGCCGGTTCCTGCGGGGACGATAACTAAAGACCCGGACACCATTAGTCCGCGCGGCTAATGCTGCTATGGCGGGTATCATCTGGTTCGGGCTAAACTTTGTATTAAACCGTCTAGCACGCGCTTTAGGTGATGATGCCTGTGTCCAAAGCCCCGTGTTAAGCGCGGGTCAGTCACAGATCGGTCTTGAATCACGGGTGTTTTCAAGACCAAACCGTCGGTTATAACCTCAAGCCATCGTTGCCCCTGCCTGTCTCGCTTCGTTGCTCCCAACGGTGTTCAGGTCGCCGAGCGCCGCGTACGCGCGTGCAAGCCGCTTGACGGCCTCCTCGAGGTCGGCCTCCGGTAGCGTGAACGGCACGCGCAGCTGACGCTCGAAAAGCCCCTCGCTCCCAAAGCTTGAACCCGCTGCGACCCGCACACCGAACCCTTCGGCGGTCGCGGCCAGCGCCGAGCTGACCGGGGCGGGCAGCGCAACCCAGAGCGAAAGCCCCCCGGTCGGTACCCGGTAGCGCCAGTCGGGAAGGTGCCTTGTAAGCTGTTCGAGCAGTGCCGCGCGCTGACCCCTAAGCGTTTCGCGTCTCGCTTTTAGGGTCGGTTCGTCGTCTGTAAGCACTATGGCGGCGGCAAGCTGCTCCAAGAGGGGCACGCCGAGGTCTACGGTGGTGCGAGAGCGCATCACGCGGTCTACGAGCGCCCTCGGCGTACGAATCCAGCCGACGCGCAACCCGCCCCAAAAAGATTTGCTCAGCGAACCGACGCTGATGATCTCAGTACCGGGGACCTCACCCCCAGCGACCCCCCTGTGCCGAGCGTACGTGGCAAAGGGAGGCGGAACCGGAACGTCGAGGGCGAGGTCGGTGAGCGTCTCGTCAATAATCAGCGTCGTACGACCTTCGGCAGCGGCGGAGGCAACGGCGGCGCGTTGGGGGTCGGACATACACCAGCCGGTCGGGTTGTGAAAGTCCGGGATCAGATACGCCAGCCGCGGCGCGGTCTGTCTGATCGCAGCCCCCACCGCGTCTACGTCCCAACCTTCGTCACTCAGTGGCACCGGAACGATGCGGCAGGCGGACCCGCGTAGCGCGTCCAGAGCGTGAGGATAGGTCGGCTGGTCGACGAGCACGCGGTCCCCGGCGCTGACGAGCACCCGCAAAAGGAGGCTGAAAGCGTGCTGCGCGCCGAACGTGACCATAATCTGCTCGGCGTCGGTCGGAAGGCCGCGTCTGGTGTAGCGTTCAGCAATTACGTCGCGGAGTACGGGCAACCCGAGTGGTGCGTACCCATGGGTGGGTAGATGCGCGCTCAGGGCCCGCAGAGCCTCCGTGTAAGCCCGGTGTAGCCCTTCGGGGGCGGGCAACGTGGCAAAAGCGAGATCGAGCAGGCCGGGGGATGTCGGACCGGAGGCCGGAAAGCCGGGGCTGACCGAACCTGGTGGCAAAGCGGTGACGCTGCGGGTCCCGCGCTGCGAAACCAGAAATCCTTCGTCGCGCAGCGCAGTGTAGGCGGCGGTGACGGTGGTGCGGCTAACGCCGAGGGCGGCGGCGAAGGTGCGTTCACCGGGTAGGTGGGCCGCAAGGGGCAGCCGACCGTCTAGAACCAGTCCGCGCAGAGCCACGGCGAGGTTTGCGTAGGCTGGTCCGCGCCCCGACCACGCTCCGAGCAGATTGACCAGAGCTACCGCACTCAGCTTACGTACCGACATCTCACCTTCCTGAAATTTAGTCTTTTCACATCTGGTCTTTTCAATGACACTAAAGAGGCCACCTCGGCACATCACGTCTGAAAAATAACCACTATGAACCAAGTGGCTATAGAATCTAGGGCCAGTATAGACGACAATGTCATTTATGATGCTCCGGCGGCTCGTCCAGTTGTACGCAGGTTTGGTGCTCTACGGGGTCACGCTCGCCCTGATGGTCCGTGCAAACCTCGGCCTCGATCCTTGGGACGTATTTCATCAGGGTGTTTCACGTCACCTCGAGTGGAGCTTGGGGACCGTCGTCAACGTTACCGGCGCGCTCGTCTTGCTGCTGTGGTTTCCGCTCCGGCAACGTCCGGGCCTGGGCACAGTCAGCAATGTGTTCGTCATTGGCTTCGCCGTCGACGCGACCCTCGTGGTCCTGCCCCCCGTCACGGCGCTACCCCTGAGATTCGCGCTTCTCGCTGGTGGCGTCTTCTTAAACGCTGTAGCGACCGCCGCGTATATCGGCGCGCGCCTCGGTCCCGGCCCGCGCGACGGTCTGATGACGGGCCTCGTGGCCCGCACGGGCCGTTCTACCCGCGTTGTCCGTACCGGCATCGAGGTTGGCGTTCTCGCTGGCGGCTGGCTTTTGGGCGGGTCTGTGGGTATTGGGACGGTCGCCTACGCGCTGCTGATCGGTCCTCTCGTCGGGCCGCTACTGCCGCTGCTCACGGTTCCGATGCGACCCCGGGCGCGGGAGGCGGTTTAGGGGGTGTATACGGTGAACTTTCGTCTCTATTGTTAGGCGTTTGCGGCGGCTGTCATTCTGATTTTCGCTACGCTCAGTCGACAAAGTACAAACCGTTATGAACTTCGGGGGAGGACAACTGTAAAAGGGTGAAGTGTTTCGCCAAACCTGTTTAGCCTCGAGACGACCCTTACAGGTACAGATAATGAAGTCTCGGAGCTGATGGCTACTGACGACTCTCTACTCAGCCCGGACGACGGTCAGCAAGCGTATCGGAGCGTCGACAAAAACTAGTCCCCCAGCCGCGCCTTAAGCTCCCGCTCAGCCTCTTCCCAGTTTCTGCCCGCCGTTACGATAAGGCTGCAATGTTCGGCTACGCCCGCGCGGCTGAGCCGCCCGCGCTCGAGTTCGGCTCTGTCTTGGTCTTTATGCTCATCGACCTGTTCGATGGTGCGAACCGCCGCCTCGTAGTTCGCGTAAATCCGGGCGATATAAAAACGTTTCATCTCTCTATTTAACGCGTTTCGGGAGTTGTTTTGCCGGTTTCGGGTGACACACAAGGTTTCGTAGTGGTTTTTCGGACGTGGTGGGTGGAGCTCGAGCGGTAAAGCCAGCCAAGCAGGAGCTTACCTACCTAAACGTGTTACACTCGTCTCTGCTCCGTCGGCTCAGCGCGGTGGCGACTCCTGAACCTGGTCAGATCGGAAGAAGCAGCCATAAGGGGTGATCGTCAGGTGCCGCTGAAAACCGGCGGGGCTTTTTGGTGTGTCGCCAAACTGTCGTAGCCAAGCTAACTCTGGGTTGTGCCGACAAGTGAAGCTCATAAATCCCCGTCGAATTTGTAGACCGGATAAACGCCACTATTCCAAAGCCCTTCTGATTCTGGCTCTTTACTTCTTGCTTCTAGAGTCCAGCACGTCAAGTTCGACTTACAATCTGAAGGGTCGACAAAACCTAGAAATAGTCCGAACTCGGCATAAAGGTCGTGCGTCCGGCGCTAGGCGAGGCTAAAGCTTCAGCGACTGCCACGTCGCCTTCAGCTAGTCCTGCACGCATCGCGCCAGCGGGGGAGAGTGCGCCTGCGACGAGTTGCGAGAGCGTACCGATCTGCACGCTCAGGTCAGGCGTGCCGGACGAGCGGGTGACGGTGCTGCCGGTCGGACCGAGGGCGACGTGAAACACGCCGTCGTTCGGGCTGCAAAAGGGGTCATCAACGCGCAGCTCAAACGTTTTTTCGGCGCTCCTGAGCGGCCCCAGCGCAGCCTGAAGATTGGTGATACGCGCTTGAAGGGCGGGCAACTCGTTCGTGTGGTAGTGGTGCAAGTCGAAGCCCAAGGGTTCGTCGCTTGGAAGGTGCAGGCTGATGAGATCGGCTTGACCGTAAAACGAGCCGACAAATCGCCACAACCGCTCGCGTCCGGCAGGGGAGGCAAACGCATAGTCGTGGACGACGAGCGTTTGCCCCGCACCCGTGGCCTCGAGTTCCATAATCACATAGGCGTCGTCTAACAGATAACAAAAATAGTCCTCGTCCAGAATACGGCTCCACGAAGGGCGAGCCGGAGTACCGCGGGCGAGTGTGAGCGAGTAACCTGCGGCCCAGGTGTGATAAATCGGAGCTAGTGCCGCCTCCACGTCACCCGTAAGGCGCGTGGCGTCCGGAGCTGCACCCTGAAAGAGCCTTTCTGCCGGGACCGTCACCTCGCAGCCGGTCGGGACGGTGGCGAACCCGTAGCGTGCGTAAAAGCGCGGGTCGAAGGGGTACTCGAGCGCCCAGCCTACGCCGTCTTGGTGAAGCTGCTCCAAAATGTATTTCAGCAACTCCCGGACAAACCCGCGCCGCCGCGTCTCCGGCGCGCTCAGCACGCCTGCCAGCCCGCCCACCCGAACTCGCTGCCCCGCCAAAAACATCTCGAACGAGTAGCACACCGCCGCGCTCGTCAGCTTGCCGCCGGACTTATCGTCCAAAAAGTGACCGAACGTGTGGGGCAGCCGCGCCCGGTGCCTAGCCCGCACCGTTTCATCGGAAAAGTCCGAGCGGTCGAGAAAACTCACCTGACGCAGCGCGAAAAGCTGCTCGAGGTCGTTCTCCCGTAGGGGCCGAACGCTCACGGCTCGCGGGCAAAAGGCAGGTACATAGGTCGCTCTACGCTCGTTCGCAACACCATCGTGGTCTCGGTACGTTCGACGCCCTCCAAAACCCAGAGCCGGTCTAAAAACGCGTCGAGCTCTTCGGGCGTACCGACCCGGACTTTGGCGACGTAGCCGTAGGGTCCGGCGACGGCGTGCAGCTCTTCGACTTCGGGCATCGCGCTTAGGTTTTCGACCAGGTTGGCCCCGGGATTGCGCGGTTGCGGCGCAATCGCTACGAACGCACAGATACCGAGGCCGAGCGCCTCGGGGCGAAAGGTGGCGGCGTACCCAGCGATGACTCCAGCGTGCTCGAGCTTGCGAACACGTTCGCCGACAGCCGGGGCCGACAACCCCACCTCTTTGGCGATCAGCGCGTGGGGCGCGCGCCCCTGTTCACGCAGGATTTCCAGAATACGCCGGTCGACCACGTCGAAAGTCACGTTTGTGATTGTAGCAGGCTCGGGAACTGCAAACGGGAAGGCTAGGTTTGGTAGAAGTGCCGAGTACCCAGTACCTAGTAACGAGAAAAGGCTCGGTACTCATCACTCGGTACTCAGCACTCATTGCTCCAACGACTCAAACCCCACGGCGTCTACGCTCAAGGTGCCACAGGCGCAACCGGCTCAACACCTTGCAGGTCGTTGCCGGTCAGAACGGTTCGGTTACGCCCCCCCCGTTTGGCGCGGTAGAGCGCCTCGTCCGCGCGTTTGAGGAGGTCTTCGCCCCGTTGCGCGTGGTCGGGGTAAGTAGCGACGCCGAGTGAGATGGTAACGCCGCCGAGTGCGCTGCCCCGCTCACTAAGGACCAGCGCGGCGGCAGTTTCACGTAACGTTTCGGCGCGTTTCAGCGCGTCAGGCGACCCCATCCCCGGCTGAACGAGCAAAAACTCTTCGCCGCCGAGCCGGTAGGCCAAGTCGCCCGCGCGGATATGCTTTTTAACCACGTCGCTGAGGGCGCGCAGCACGGTGTCACCAGCGTCGTGACCGTAGGTGTCGTTGAGGCGTTTGAAGTGGTCTACGTCGAACATCACTACGCTCACGGGTTCACTGCGGCGGGCCGCGCGGTGCAATTCGATCTCCAGCGTTTCTTCCAGATGCCGCCGGTTGTAGAGCCCGGTGAGCGGGTCGCGGATCGACTGTTGCCGCAAACTCTCGCGCAGTCGCAAGTTCGACAAGGCCAGCGCGAGCTGTTCGGCGACCGTTCCGACAAAGCGTTCGGTGGCTCCGTTTAGATCGGTTTGGGGATCGCTGCTGTAGAGGTAGAGCAGGCCCAGCGGTTCGTTTTGGATAATCAGCGGGGTGCAGAGGCTTTTGACCGGGGCGGGTGTGGGTGCGTGGGCGCAGACCATACCCCGCGCGCCTGACCATCTGCGGGCTGCCCCGGCGCAGCGCCCAGCAGTCCGAGGGGGGGTGGACGTGAGGGGAACCTCGCAGGTCCGTCTCATCACCCCAGCGCGCGACCTCCTCGAGCAGGTTGCGCGAACTGTTGATACGGTAGAGCGCGCCTGCAAAACCGCCGAACAGCTGTGGGGCGAAGCGTTCGGTCACGCCGTACGCCTCTATGGTCGTAGTACAGGTCTGCAAGGTGCTGCTGAACTGCCCTAGCTGCGCGTTTTGCTGTTCGCGTTCGCTCAGTCGGTTCGCCATTCGGTTGAAGTTTTCGGCTAGAGGGCGCAGGTCGTCGCGGGGTGAGAGCGTCAGGCGGCGCTCGAGCTGCCCTGCTGCTACCGCTCCGACCACCTCGCCTAGCTGCTCGACCGAACGGCTAAGCCTTTTTTGGCCCTGCAAAATCGCCAGCGAGCTGATGAGCGCGGCGAACAAAGGGCCAAAAAAGGCGGCCCACTCCGTCCGCCGGATTGCGACGGTACTCGCGGCGAGGGTGTTTTCGAGGTCGGTATTGACCTCTTCTGAAAGTTTGGCGACCTGGGCGCGAATCTCGTCAATAAGCCTTTTGCCTGCGCCCACGCGGATCAGCGCCGTGACCTTCTTCTCGGCAGCTTCGGCGTCGGCGGCGAGTTGCCCCAGTGTATCGTCTAAAGCCTGGGCTTCGGAAAGGGTGCTGGTTTCACGCCGGTACGCCTCTACCTGGTCAGTAGCGGCGCGCGTCGCCGCCTGTTTCGGCCCGACGACGCCCAGCTTCAGCGCCCGCTCGAGTTGCCGCTCGGCCTCACCGAGTAGCCGTCCGCTGCGGCTCAGCAAAGCTGTCTCTCGGGTCAACTGATAGCGCGTTATGGCGGTGCGCGCTTCGCTAAAGGCGGTGCTGGCACCACGCAGTGCCCCGGCGAGCTCGACCGGAGCCCGTCTGCGCGCGCCGATAACGACCTCGGCAACCTCTCGGTGCCAGCGTTCAAAAAGGCTGTCTATGTGGCTCAGGGTTTCGCGGTTGGCGTCGGTTTTAAGTGAGGCGCGTAGTGCCGACAGGGTAACACCGAACTCGGTGGTGCTCGAGAAGTAGGGCTCCAGATACGTCTGATCGCCGGTGATGACAAAACCGCGCTCACCGGTCTCGGCGTCCACTACGGTCTTGATAAGGGCGTTTAGCTGGGCGGAAGTGACACTGGTTTCGTTGACGCGGGCAAAATCCCGTTCGTAGCTGCTGACGATCCGAAAGACCACCAGCGAAGTCAGCAGTGCAAGCGCGAGCGGGACGACAAAGCCGCTGAAAACATGCCTTCTCACCCGTTTTTGAGCCTCGGCGCACGACGATTTACGGTCATGGGAGATGGTAACAACGCTCCCTTAGGCACGTCTCAGGAATTCTTCACAGCTTAGGGTAAAGCGTTAATTACAACACAAATTGCGGTGTATGGGCAACGTGAAGACGGCGCAAAAAAGGAGCCTTTCGGCCCCTTCTTTGTTAACTCAGGTGTGATTTTAGTACAACGCATCAATTGCGTTATCGAGCTGCTTTTCTCAGGCGTCTACGGTCACGTAAAGCTAGTGGAGGTTGTTGAGAACTCCGTTGAGCCGCATCTCGAGCAGACGTTTGTTGATCAGCGTTCCGGCTGCGCGGAGGGAACCTTGTCTGCCAAGCCCTTCCAGCTCGCTGTTGGTAACCATCTGAATGTCGATGCCGGTAGCGGGGGGCGAGACGAGTTCGGGGGCGGTCGCCGAGGGGTAAGCGCCGATAAAGTCGCCCGCATCGTCAAAAGAATCGTTGCCGTCGGTGTCCGCTAGCGCAACCATCAGGTACTGTCCAGCTTGCAGATTGTCTACGCTGTATGTGCTTGAACCCAATGTGGTTAGTTCAACCTCTACGCCTCCGCTCAAGGTCTCGTCACAGGGTGCCGCATCGTCTCCCGTATAGTAGCAGGCAAAGATCACACCAGTACGTGCAGGCTCGCCGCCAGATGGTGGAGGATAGAGAACGCTTCCGCTGATGCTCCCGCCCTCGGTCGGTGCGGGATCGACGGGATCGGTCGGTGTGCTGCCGTCGGTGTAAACGGTCATCGCAATATCGACGCCCGTAGCAGGGGGGGTAACGGGCGTGAGGTTTTGTCCATCTTGAGAGTAGCCGCCCAGATAGTCACCGTTACTCAGGTCCTGGTTGCCATCCACGTCTTTGAGGGCAAATATGGTGTACGGAACTGCCTGAAGATCAGCCAGCGTGTAGGTGCCTGAAGCGTCTGCCTGGGCCACCGCCGGACTCGCGCAAGCTTCATCGGAACAAGCAATAATAGCCGTGCCGCTTACGTCACCACCCGAAGCCAGCGTTACCGTCCCGCTGATGCTGCTGCCGGAGGGCGTACCGGGGTCCGTCGGTAGGCCGGGAAAGGTCGGGCCACCGGGATCCGTCGGGGGTCCGGGGTCGGTGGGCGGTGTTGCGGGTGGTGGCACGGGGCTGTCATTACCACAACCTGCTAGCGCGAGTGCTAGCGCAAAAAGCGGAGCCGTCAAAAAATATCTGTGTTTCATGGCCTCTCCCTCATTTCTCACCGAGATGTCATTTCACGCACAGTTTAGCAGAAAGTAGCAAATAGGGGTGCAGCTACCCGGCGTGGCATGATGGCGTGATGAACGTGCAGATTTTCGGTACGCAAAAATCGCGGGAGACCAAAAAGGCGCTCCGGTTTTTCAAGGAGCGGGGGATCAAACCGCAGTTCGCTGACCTAAGCGCCCACAAGACCGCGCCCGGTGAACTCAAACGTTTCGTGCAAAAGGTCGGCGTCGATGGCTTACTTGAAAAAACGGGCAAGGCGTTTGAAGACTCGGGGCTCGAGTACCTGAGGTTGTCTGACGACGCGCTTTTGGAACGCCTTTTAGAAACTCCGGCGCTGCTTAAACAACCGCTTATTCGCAGTGAGCGCACTACCGAAGTCGGTTGGGACGAGACGCTCTGGCGCGAGCTTTACGCCGCGTCTAAAGGCTAGATACTGTTGCTGTTTGTTCTCCGTTATCTCCGTTTGACGCGTGCCAGGGGTAGATGGGTGGTTTCGTCTACTTGCCACACGTTACTCGCCCTTTCTGAAACGACAAAAACCGGGTTCGAGTGCCCCGGTCAGTCTGACCTGCTGCGTGTTAGCCTGAACGTGTGCGTGTTCTTTTTATCGGTGACGTGTTCGGCAATCCCGGTCTGGCAGTCGCCAAAAGCTACCTGGCTGAAGTCCGGGACGACTATGACTTCATAATCGTCAACGGCGAAAACGTCGCAGGCGGTTTCGGCATTACCCGCAAGCACTTCACGCAGTTTCTGGACGCGGGCGCGGACGTGGTTACGCTCGGCAACCATACCTGGGATGCTCACGACGCGTACGGACTGCTCGAGGAGACGCCCCGCCTGATCCGTCCGCTCAACTATCCACCGGGCGCGCCGGGGCTCGGTTATACCACGCTGGCGGCGCGCAGCGGCGAGCGCGTCACGGTGGTGCAGGCGATGGGCCGGATTTTTTTGCCCGCGCTCGACTGCCCGTTTCGGGCGATGGACGACCTTTTAGAAACGCTGCCCACAGGAACAGGAGCCGAGACGCCCATCATCGTGGACTTTCACGCCGAAGCGACTTCGGAAAAAAAAGCGATGGGTGAATTTCTCGCCGGACGGGTGGCGGCGGTGATCGGCACCCATACGCACGTTCAGACCGCCGACGAGATCATCAAACGCGGCACGGCCTACCTCACCGACGTGGGCATGACCGGGGTGCAAGATTCGGCTATCGGGATGCGTTTCGACGAGGTTTTGTACCGCTTTACTACCGGCCTGCCGAGACGCTACAAACCCGCCGACGCGCCCGGAACGGTGTGCGCGGTGGCCCTGACGCTCTCCGGAACCAAAGGGGCGCAGATCGAGCGGATTCAGTGGCAAGCCCCGGCCTGACGTGCGTCTTCGCAACCGGCTGCCGCAGCCTCTACCGAAAACGTTTAGACTGTGCAGCAGGGTGCTTGAGCGTAGCCAGCTCGAGCGCAGGTATCCGAACGTCTAACCTTACCCTCGCGTCCGGCTAGGCTCGACGTTAGCTATTTATTTATCTGTTGGGATTTGTCGGGTCAACGTCTGCCCAAAGCTATCTCAGGAACTGGCTGGGCGCGGGCTGATGAACGTGAATAACCGAACGGAATTTAAGGAGTGAGCTATGAGTGACCATCCGAATCGGCACGCAGCACCCGAGCCGGTCAAGGACGCGTTTGCTGCGCTCCGGGCCGATGTGGACTTCTTGGGCCGCTCGCTCGGCGATATTTTGCGCGAACTCGAGGGTGAAGACTTTTTCAACCTCGTCGAACGGGTGCGGGCGCTGACCAAAGGCGTCCGCCAAGACCCCGAGAACAGCGCCCAGCGCGGTGAACTCGGTGCGCTTTTAGCGGGCTTGCCGACGCCGGAGGCTGAGCGGCTATTGCGGGCGTTTGCGGTGTATTTTCAGCTTATCAACATCGCCGAGGAGATTCACCGGCTCCGGGTCAACCGGCTCCGCGAGGCGCAGGCGACCGTCGACGCGCCCCGCCGCGAATCGGTGGCGGCGGCAGTCAAAACCCTTAAAGACGACGGCTGGACCTATGAGGAGGCGCGGCGGTTTATCGAAGGTCTCGACGTTCAGCCGACCCTGACGGCGCACCCGACTGAGGTTAAACGCTATACGGTGCGGCTTAAACTCGAGCGGATCGCCTCTTCGCTCAGGGCACTCGGCGAGCAGGCGCTGTCACCACAAAACCAGCGCCGCTTAGAGGGTGAAATTCTCGCCGAAATCGCCTCATTGTGGCGTACGCGCGAACTGTTTACCGAAAAACCGACCGTTACCGACGAGGTCAAAACCGCGCTTTACTATTTTCAGCGGTCGCTTTTAGAGGCCGTGCCGCGGCTTATGGAAGACCTCGAGGACGCGCTGGCGCGGTACTACGCGCTGGACGACTCCGGCGACAACGCTGCCGATCATCTTGGTAAGGGTCATACGACCAGCCGTGAACCGCTGCCGCCGGTCGTACGCTTTCGTTCGTGGATCGGTGGCGACCGTGACGGCAACCCCTTCGTCACGCCCGACATCACGCAAGAGGCGTATGTGTTGCAAGCCAACGTCGCGCTGACCCGGCACCTCGCCGACCTCGACTTGCTGGTGCAGCGCCTGTCGCAATGGGGCGGGCGGACGGCGCTCAGTGAGGCGCTGGCGCAAAACCTCGAGAACCTCCCCCCGGACGCCGTATCATCGCCGCACCGTTTCGCCGGGGAGCCGTACCGTCACAAGTTGGCGGCGCTGCACAACATGCTTTCCCGGGTGCAGGCGGCGCTACCGGGGGGCGACCCGCCGCCGGGGGCCGCAGCGAGCTACTTGGAGGGCTTGGCGCTGATCGAAAACAGTCTGGCGGGCGACCACGAAGGCCGCGTTGCCGACGCCTTCGTGCGGCCCGTGCGCTACCGCGCCGCCGCTTTCGGCTTGCACCTGGCGGCGCTCGATTTGCGCGAGCACTCGGGGCTGCACGAGGAGGTGATGACCGACCTCTTGCGTTACGCCGGGGTCTGCGACGACTACGCTGCGCTCACCGAAGAGAAGCGCGTGGTGCTGCTCGCCGCCGAACTCGAGTCCAAACGGCCTCTGGCCCCGTTCGACGCGCCGCTGGGGGACGAAACCAAACGGGCGCTGGGGTTTCTGGCGGTGTTTCGGCGGTTGCAAAGGCGCTTCGGTCCAGAAGCGACCGGCTCGTACATCGTGTCGATGACCAACGGAGTCTCGGACATTTTAGAACCGCTGATCTTTGCCAAACAAGCGGGCGTCACCGACATTGACGCGACCCCGCTCTTTGAGACCGTCAGCGATCTAGAAGCCGCCCCCGACATCTTGCTCGAGCTGTTTTCGCTGCCTGCGTACCGCGAGCACGTAGAGCGGCGCGGCGTGCAGGAGGTGATGATCGGGTACAGCGATTCAAATAAAGATGCGGGCTTTTTGGCGGCGAACTGGGCGCTCTACGAGGCGCAAGAAAAAATTGCCGAGGTCTGCCGTAAGGCCGAGATACCGCTACGGCTTTTTCACGGGCGCGGCACCTCGATTGGGCGCGGCGGTGGTCCGGCGGGGCGGGCGATTCTGGCGCAACCCCCCGGTTCGCTGGGGGGCCGGATGCGCCTGACCGAACAGGGTGAGGCGCTCTCTGAACGCTACACCGATCCCGATCTGGCGCACCGGCATTTGGAGCAACTCGCGCACGCCTTTATCTTGTCGTCGGCGCGGGACGCACGCAGCGACGCGCCCGCGTTACCGGCGCGCTACCGCGAGGCGCTCACCCGCGCGGCGGCGGCGGCCAAAACGCACTACCGCGATCTGCTTACCGCCCCCGACTTTCTGGACTTTTTTCACACCGTTACGCCGGTAGACGAGATCAGCCGCCTCAACATCGGCTCACGTCCGGCGCGGCGCAAGGGTGAACGGGCGCTCTCGAACCTGCGCGCGATCCCTTGGGTCTTTTCGTGGACGCAGACGCGCGCCAATTTGCCGGGTTGGTACGGGCTCGGTGCGGGTCTAGCCACCGTAGAGACCGACCTTCTCCGCGAGATGTACGCGTCGTGGCCCTTTTTCCGCACCCTCATCGACTTCGCCCAGATGAGCCTTGCCAAGGCCGATTTAGGCATCTTCAGTGCCTATTTGCAGCTGGTTCCGGAGGCGCAGCGGGAGCCGTTCGGGTCGCTTGTCGAGGGCGAGTTCGCGGCTTCGGTCGCGCAGGTTAAAAAGATTACCGGGCACGAGCTGCTGGAAGGCGACCCGACGCTGCTACGCGGTATCGAACTCCGCAACCCCTACGTAGACCCGATTTCGTACCTGCAAGTCGAGCTGCTGAGGCGTCTGCGGAGGTTGCCGGAAGGGGAGAGCGACGAGAAGCAGGGGCTCGAGGAGGCCGTGATGATGAGCTTGCTGGGGATCGCTACGGGGCTTCGCAGCACCGGCTGAGAAGACTGGGGCCGCTTCTTGTCGTCTCGCTTGCTTGGACGTTTCGTGTTTTTGACGTTCTGAAGCGCCTGCCGCACAACGCCCCTACCGACCACAACGCCCGGTCCCGTCCCCACGCGTCCCGGTGTCGAGAAAACAAGGTGTAGCTGGACTGAGGCTCGAGTAGGTATACCCTCTAGAACAGGGCACTTTCAGCTAATTTGTACTACACCTAGTTGAAACGGAGTCTACTACGCACTTTTGGGTGACGATCAGCCTGTACCCGCCAAGGTGCCCGCTGAGAGCATGTCCCCAACAGGGTATAGCTGCGGAGAAATCGTGCCGTTTCTCATGGAATCGCTGGCTCGAGCCTCCCCAAACCCAAGCGCTGGTAAGTACCGGTAGCGCCTCACCGTCTGCACGCTTTGGTACACTTGCAGGCGTCGGCGCGCCTTCTCACCTGGCACCTCTCACCCGACACAAGCGCGCAGCTTTTAGGATAGTGAGGATTATGGATCTGCTTTTAAGTGGTGGCCCGGTTTTGGTGGTCATCTTGCTGCTCTCGCTATACGCCCTCTACCTCTTTTTCACGCGGCTTTTCAAGCTCGCCAAAGAGCGCCCCGATTCAGACCGGCTGATGGCGCGCGTCAATGCGGCGGTGCTGGGCCGCAACCTGGAGATGGCGATGATCGCCTGCGACCATCACGGTGGGCCGGTGGCGCGGGTTCTGAAGGCGGCGCTGGCGCGGATTCCGTACGGGCGTCCGGCGGTCGAGGCGGCCTTTCAGGAGGCTTACCTGAGTGAAGAGCAGCACCTGACCCGTGGGCTCAGGCCGCTAGCGACGATTGCCCAGGTCGCTACGCTGCTCGGGCTGCTCGGCACCGTGACGGGGATGATTACGGCGTTCGCCGAGATTTCGCAGCAGGGGACTGGCAACCCGTCTGCGCTCGCGGGCGGCATCGGTCAGGCGCTCATCACCACCGCTGCGGGGTTGTTCGTGGCGATTCCGGCGGTTTTGGGGCACAGCTATCTGGTTAGCCGGGTCGAGGGGATTTTGGTCGAACTCGAGCGCCGTCGTGAGGAGCTGATGGGCAACGTGGCGCAGGCGGTCGCGCTCAAGGGCCGTGAGAGTGCGCGCGCAGGCGCAGACAGAACCGGCGCAGTCAAAACCGAGGCGACCCAAGCCGACACCTTCGAGCCGACATGATTGGTAGCGTTTCCACGAAACACTGCACCACCACTCCGCCGATATCATCCCCTAAAGTGCGTTATAGACTAGACTTCATTACCAGAGTACGGTGCAAACCAGATGATGCCTGCTATAGGCTGCCGACGGGGAAGGCCAGTGTATGAGCCGCGCCCGCCGTTCGCGTTTGCTGGCCCGGTCGGGGCCGCTTCTAGACCTTACGCCGATGGTCGACGTGGTTTTTACGCTGGTGATCTTTTTTATGGTCTCGACGACCTTTATCTCGCTCGAGTCGGGGCTGCCTATCGACCTGCCGCAAGCCCAAAACAACGAAGCGCAGAGCGCCGAACAACCGACCGTCACGATTACCGGCGAGGGCCGTATCTATCTGGCCGGGGCCGAGGTCGACGAAGCGTCTCTAGTAGAGGCGCTGCGCCCGCTTTTGACCGACCGTGAGAATAAAACCGTAGTGATGCGCGCCGACCAGAGCGTCGCCTACGGCTTGCCCGTAAGGGTGATGGACCTGATTAAACAGGCGGGCGCAGACCGGGTGGCTATCGCTACCGGGGGGAACTAGTTGGCTCGCCGCCGCCGAGGAGCCGTTTTCGTCCGCCGCGCGCCCGATCCCGAGCGGCGTCGGTTCGCCCCCCTGTGGCGCGACCCCGAGCGGCGGCGGGCACTGCTGTTGTCGCTGCTCCTGCACGCGGGGCTACTACTCGGGGTGGTGGTGTCTCATCTCGGTCCCGAACCCGAACCGCCTGAAGAGCTGATCGTCCTTGAACTGACCCCGCCGGAGAGCGCCGCGAGCCAGCAAGAGGCGGCGGCAGACGCCGACCCGGCCCCGCAAAACCCCGACACACAGGTCGCCGGAAACGCGCCCGAAACGTCACAAGCGAGTCTAGAAAATGCGGAGACGGAGGAAGCCGAGATAGCCGCCGAGGCTACGACGGAAACCCCACCGACTCCCGCTACGCCTGAACCTGTTCCCGAACCTTCACCGACCCTGACCGAAGCCCCGGCCCCGCCGAGCGAACGTCCGCCGCAGGCTCGAGTACCTGCACAGGCGGCGACGCCGAACCTGCCCGCGCGGCTACCCGCCCAGACCCCCGCGAGCACGTTGCCGGAGATCGAAGCGGTCGAGGTCGCGCCGCAACCCCCCCAAGACGCCATCGCCTTGCCTGCCCCCAAACCCGAGGCCGCCGTTACGCCCTCACGCCGCGTCGCGCCGACCCCACAGGTCGCGCTCAGTGAAACGCAGCCGGTACCGACGCCCGCCGTCAGCGCTGCGGTCGCCACCAGGGAGGTCGCGCTGCCGGACGTGCAGACCACCGTCAGCGCAGCGGACGCGGTTCCCGAACCGGACGTGCAGGCCGTGGTCGCCGCCGACGTGCCGGTGCCACAAGTAGAAACTGTGGTCGCCGCAACTGAGGCCATCCCGCAACCGGCGGCGAGTGCGGAGGTAGCGACCGAAGAGATTACACTACCGCAGGTCCAGAGCGTGGTCGCCGACGCCGACGCCATCCCACAACCCTCAGTCCGGGCCGTGGTTGCCGCAGCGGTGCCCCAACCTCAAATCCAGACCGAAGTCGCCGCCGCTACCGTTATCCCACAACCCTCGGTCCAGGCTGAGGTCGCCGCAGCTACACCCGTACCCCAGGCCGCTGCCGCGGTTGCCGCTGCTGAGGCCGTCCCCCAACCCCAGGCCGGAGCTGTGGTGAGCGCCGCAGAGGGTGTACCGCAACCCGCCGTAAGCGGCGCTGTCGTTCTGGCCCGGGACGTGCCGCAGCCGCAGGTCGGTACCACCGTTACGGAGGCGCAACCCCTCGAGGCCGCGCCCGGTGTGACCCTCACCGACAGTATCGTAGTGGCGACTCCGGAGGTTGCCGTCACCGTCATACCCGGAGCCGGAGCGGAGACCGCCGAAGCCGCCGACGCAGGCGACGGTGCCCGCAATCTCCAACCCGACGCCGCTGCAACCGCCGATGCAGAAGGCAGCGCCGCCGACGGGGACGGCCCAGCCGACACCGGCGTGACCAACGTACAGAGCTTCGAGGTGACGCTTGAAAAACCCCTCGCCGTCCTCATCGACAACGCTGACGCCGCCTACCCGCAGCAGGGTTTGGTCGAGGCCGCGAGCGTGTTCGAGATGCCGGTCGAGGGGGGTTTGACCCGGCTGATGAGCGTCTACACGGAAGACGACCCGGCACAGGTCGGCCCGATTCGCAGCGCCCGAGACTATTTTCTCGAGGCGGCTCTGGCGATGGACGGCACGCTCGTCCACGTCGGCGGCGCGCCGAGTACAGTAGGCCGCATCGCGTCGCAAGACCTCGTTACGGTGGACGCGCTCGAGAACAGCAGCCTGTTTATCCAGGCACCCGAACAACCCGCCCCGCACAGCACCTACGCTGCTGGAAATGCGCTCAGGGACGCGGTAGGGAGCCTCGACGTTCAGGTCAGCGGCACGCTCTACACCCCCCCAAGCGACGCGCCGGACGCCGGTTCGGTAACGGTCGGTTATTCGGCGGACTACACCAGCGGCTTTCGCTACCTGTCCGACCTCGATCAGTACCGCTGGGTGCGTAATGGAACGGACGCAGGCGACGCGGCGGGTACGGCGGTCGCCGCTGACGCGGTAGTCGTCGCTCAGGTTACGGCCTTCCCTTACTCCGGCGATCCGGAGGGGCGGCTCTATCTGCCTTACAGCGGCGGCGCGGCGACTCTTTACTTACGCGGCAAGGCGATCTCCGGCACCTGGACACCTAACGGCGGTTTCTCCTTTCAGTCTCAGAGCGGTACCGTCGTTGACCTGAGACCCTTTAAGCACTGGATTTTGTTCGCGCCGGAGAGTGCAGCGGTCAGCGTCAACTAACGGTTTAAGTACCGCAGCATGTGGAGTTCGTTCAGATAGCGTGACCCGATCTTGAGCGCGCGCGGCTCAGCCCCATAAACCTCAAAGCCACAGCTCAGATAGAGCGTTTTGGCAGCCGCGTTGTGCTCGGACACACTGAGGTGGAGCTGCTCGAGCCCTGCTAACTGCCCGCTCAAAACCAGAATCTCTTTCAGCAGCGCCCGCCCGACCCCGCGCCCCCTGACCTCTGAAGCGACGTACATGCCGAACACGCCACCTTTATGCTGCACCTTGCGTCCGGTTTCACGAACGAAACGCGCCGTCCCGACCAGGTTGCCCTCTACCGACGCGCCCAGCACATAATTTTCATTCGGGTCTTCGTCCGACTGCCAACGTTTTTCAAGGGCTTCTGTAATCACCGCGAGCGGTGGATGCTCGTCTGGTGAATTGCCGAACGCTTCGGGGTGTTCGTTTAGCGCACGTAAGCGCAGCGCCCAGTACAGTCCGGCGTCAGCTCCCTTCAGCTTACGCAGCTCTATAACGAATAGCCCCCGCTAACATCGTCCCGGACGATCTGCCCGCCGCGCAGCACGATGGTCCGCAGCCTCAATCTGTCAACGAGTTCTTTGGCGTGGGTAGCGACGACCACGGTCGTGCCTTTGATGTTGATGTCGTTGAGCAATTCTAAAATCTCGAGGCTGGTGTCGGGGTCTAAGTTGCCGGTCGGCTCGTCGCACAGGAGCAGCGGCGGGTTCGTCACCATCGCGCGGGCAATAGCGACGCGCTGCTGTTCGCCCAAAGACAACTCGACCGGGTACGCCTTGCGTTTGTGAGCCAAAGCCACCTGCCGCAGGGCCACGAGCGAGCGGTGCTCCAGGTTGCCGCGCTCGCCCGTGGCCCGGAGTGCAAACACGAGGTTGTCGATGGCGCTCATTGTCGGCAGCAGGCGGTGGTTTTGGAACACCATTCCGATCCGGCGGCGCAGTAGCGGTAGGCGGTGGCTCCGCAGGCGGCTCAGGTCTTGACCCAGAATATGCACGCTGCCCTCCGTCGGGGTAACGCGGCGCAGGATAAGCGACAGCAGCGTCGATTTACCCGCTCCGGAGTGCCCGATGATGTACAAGAACTCGCCCTTTTGGATAGTGAAGTCGACATTTTTGAGGGCGTGCGTGTGGGTACGCGGGTAGGTTTTGGTAACGTGGCGAAACTCGATCACGAGACCCCAGTCTACCCTGATTCGGCCTAGCAGCAGTCAAGGGGTAGTCAGTCGGCTGGATTCGCCCCATGATGCCGAGCGGAGGTTGAAGCGCCGCGTATGTGGCGCTGCAAACGAAAGCGGCTCAGGCACACTAGACCTCATCGCAAAAAGGGTTTCTCAACCTACAAATGCTTGATCTTACTCGCGCGGCTCGCTCAAACCCTCTCATAGACTAGCCCGCCAAGGGTTTTGAGCTGGCTTCCAGAACCATTTAGGTGCTCTCTCAGTATGTCCTCAACGTCTCGAGCAGCACCGCCAGCGCCCCCTCACGGTCGATCCTATAGGCGACCTGCACGTTGGGAACGGCGCTCGAGCGCACGCCGCGCTCATCGACGACCGTCATCCCGCGCGTATGCTCGCCGCGCAGTTCGACCTCTACATGGCGCGGTTCGGTCTTCAAGAGTTCCGGATGCGTCACCGCTAGCACCGCGCAGGGGTCGTGCAGCGGACCTTCGGCGCGCCCGGAAAAGGCGTCGGCGTAGGCTTGAGCGTAAAAGCTCAGCAGTTCAGCGGCAAACGCTGCGACCGGGTTGCCGAGCGCGCGAATCTTGTTTACGTCGTCCTCGAGAACCATAAATTGATGCGTTACGTTAAGGCCGCACATGATAAGTTTGACGCCGCTCGAGAACACCACCTGCGCCGCCTCGGGGTCGGCCCAGATATTGAATTCGGCGGTCGCGGTGCGGTTGCCGAACCCTACGCTCCCGCCCATGATAGAAATCCCCTCGAGCCGCCCCGCAATATCCGGCGCTTCTCGCAGCGCCAACGCGACGTTGGTCAGCGGCCCGACCGCGACGAGCCAGACGTTATCCGTCCCTCGCACCGTATCGACGATAAAACGCACCGCGTCAGAACCCGCCGCCGTCCGCGTCAGCTCGGGCAGCACCGGCCCGCCCAAACCCGATTCGCCGTGAATGTCGGGGGCGTGTTTGGCCTCCGCGACGAGCGGGCGCGACGCCCCGGCGTGAACCGGCACGTCAAGCCCCGCGATCTGCAAAGTCAGCAGGGCGTTTTGCGTCGTTGCCGTTAGGGGCGCGTTGCCGCTTACGGTGGTAACGCCGAGCAGGTCGCTGTGCCTAGCTGCCAGGAAGATGGCGAGAGCGTCGTCGTGACCGGGGTCGCAGTCGAGCAGGATACGGGGGCGCGGCATATGAGCATTATAGGCGTTTATCGGCGTAAGCTTTAAGACGTGCTCTGGACAGGTCTTTTGTTGCTATTGGCAACTACGCTGGAACGCCTTTCCGAGCGGCCCTTCCTGAGCACGCGTTGGGGGGTCCTGCTGGTGTTTGCAGTGCGGGGCAGGCGTCTAGACGCGAACCTCTTCTTGGTGTCCCGGCTTCCGGCGGTCGGGTTTCGGGCGGCGGCGCAGACGTGGGGAGAGACCGTGCTCATTACCGAGAGTGTTCTGGGTGGCGGCCCCGCGCGCACTCTGGCGCATGAGGCGTGTCACGTGGCGCAGTACCGCCGCCTAACGAGTTTCGGTTTTTTGCTGCTCTATTTGGCGCAGTGGGTGTGGGGACTCTTGCTTACCCGGAATGCGTTTCGGGCGTACTGGGAGATTTCTCTGGAGCAAGAAGCCCGCCGCGCCGAGGCGTGAAACAAGTTGAGTTGACGACAACCTGTGAGACGCCCTTCAGTTGGAATCTGCAAAGCTTTTTAGAGTAAAGCCAGGAGGCTTTATGTTGCAGGGCAAAGTTGCCTTTATTACCGGGGGGGGTTCGGGAATCGGGGCCGCGGCGGGCAAGCTGCTCGCCAAAGAGGGCGCGAAGGTCGCGCTCATCAGCCGTACCAAAGATGAGTTGGAGGGGGTCGTCGGCGAGATTGAAAGCGCGGGCGGCGAGGCGCTGGCACTCGAGGCCGACGTCAGCGACGAAAGCACACTAAAAACGGCTATCGACGAAACGGTCTCGCGTTACGGAGGTCTCGATATCGTCTTTGCCAACGCCGGGGTCAACGGCACTTGGGCCGGAATCGAAGACCTGAGCGCCGACGATTTTCGCAAAACGGTCGACATCAACCTGACCGGAACCTTTCTGACCATCAAATACGCCGTGCCTCACCTTAAAAAGCAGGGTGGTTCGGTCGTCGTCACGTCGTCGGTCAATGGGACGCGGATGTTCTCGAATTCGGGCGCGTCGGCGTACGCGAGCACCAAGGCGGCGCAGGTCACGCTGACCAAGATGCTGGCCTTGGAGCTGGCCCCGCACAAGGTTCGGGTCAACGTAGTCTGTCCGGGCGCTATCGACACCGAAATCGACGACAACACCGAGCAGGCGAACGAGGGCGTCGGCGTCGCGGTTGAGTTTCCGGAGGGGATGGTACCTCTGACCGGCGGAAAACCCGGCTCTTCTGAGCAGGTCGCGCAGCTCGTGCTCTTTTTAGCTTCCGAGATGTCGAGTCACATCACCGGCACCGAAATCTGGATCGACGGCGCACAGTCGTTGTTGCAGGGCTGAGCGGCGCAGGCGTTACTCGAAACCGCTACCCAGTTATTTATCATCTAACTTTAGGAGAAACTTGTGAAAACCACCGCCAGCGACCGCGCCCAAACCTTTATGGACGCCCTTAAAACCACAGAATCCGACAGA
>JAABUN010001607.1_pt1 | contig 47965 bp, 23 predicted proteins | sample 5559311 | NCBI WGS metagenome assembly JAABUN01 (sample SAMN10711877, study PRJNA513370) | rock metagenome | isolation source: Antarctica rocks | place: Antarctica: Victoria Land, Siegfried Peak sud
TAACTATAATTAGACTAACCGTTTTTTTAGTACTTAGGGGTCATTTTTAGTATTAACTTGAATTACTAAACTACTTACAGCTAGCTTATACCCTGTATAGGTTTAGTATTATATAACTTTATAAATTCAATTCTAAATTTAATTCCTCGCGGTTAGTCTAACTATAATATCTTAAAAACCCTATTTTAATATAATTTAATAAGAAAGATAATAAAAAGGATCTAGATTTAAAGGGTATAAGGAGAATAAAGTATTTAGAGTACCTACTACATTATTATAATATAGTATAGCTATCTCTTTATAATTATCTAATATTATTATTAGTCTACTTATAAGGATAATCTCTTCCCCCCTGCGGATAGTTATAATAGTAGGTAAGGAGAATATCTCCTAACTATTAATTAGGAATTAGACCTACGAGCGCGTAACCGGCTTAATAGTAGGATTTATAGGGTTGTAGATTATACTACTAAGACGCTTAGAGAGTAGGCTTTTTACGGGTACGGCTAAGGTCTAGGTTATATTAGTATTATTTAGTAGTAGAGAGGATAGTATATACCTAATAGCTAACGGATAGAATAATAAGAATAGTAAGAGTAGAAAAGATTATTCTAACTAATAGAAAATAGATATACTATATATACTTAGAATTTATTTATAGGGGTATAAGTAGTTATAAGATTAGGGTAAGTAGGAGTTATAAGTTTATAAGAATAGTAAGATTTATACTTAATATATTCTTATATAGATCTATCTATAATCTATAAAATCTATTTCTACCTATTATCTAATTATAGCTCTAGTAGCTCTATTTATTACTTATATACCTCCGTTTAAAGTTCTAGAGATTCAGTCTACAGCTACTTTAAGAAAGAGGCCGGAAAAAATAGAAGTATCCTAAAGTAGAGTAACAGGCTTTATAAATAGTAACTAAGAGGAGTTCTTTTAGTAGTACCCGCTTCCTTAATATATAGGTAATAAGTAATATACTTACCTCCTTTTATCTCCCTAATCTCTTTCTATATCTTATCTACTTTTAGTAATTACTCCCGCTAGCTACTTACTCTTTAAAATCAGGGTTATTATTTATCCTATAACTATAGAGATCGTTTTATAAGAGAGATATATAGAGTAGGAAGGGCTAGGTTAGTATAATTAAAAGTACTATTAGGAACTAGACTAGGAGGCTAGTTCCTAAGGGCTAGAATAGATAGTATAAACTACTAGCGAATAGGTAATATTATAATAATAGACTTAATACTCTAGTAACTTTATAGTTATAAAAGAACTAATCTCTACCTTCTAAGGAGGTAGGGGGAGGACTATCTAAATACCTCTTATAAAAGCTACCTAGCCTCTTAGATATTAAGATAAAAGGATATCCTTTAGGATAATAAGAAGCTAATTAGTAAGCCGTAGTTATACTAACTAGATATATTAAGATATCCTAATAATTACCTCTCCTTTAAGGCTATTTATCCCTAAATACTAATTATTACTATTTATAATAGGACTTATGAAAAACCTTTTAAACCCTAGTAGGGAAAATAAGGGAAAGAGTTCTAAGGATAGTAATAAGGTAGTAACGGTAATATACTATTAATATTATATACTACTAATATATAAAAGCCTCTATAATTATAATAATATTAATAATAAAATATAATTATTAATTAAGTTTATTATTATATTACTTTATAAACGCGTAATATAAATAAATAATTATAGAAATTAGGTAGTAATATTATACTATTAAATTATATAGTTAATATATATAATATAGTATATAATAAAGTTATAATTTATTTACTTTAACTTCTTTTATAACTACTACTATTAATACTAACCTATTATAAGTTACTTTAAGTTATATCTTAATATATTAATAATAGAAGCTAATATATTTAATATTAATACTATTAATACTTTATAAGCTAACTACTATTAAAGTATAAATATAATATAAGGATTAATTATTAATATAATACTATATATTAAATAGTTTAATAATAATAATAATAATTAATATAAGTCTTAAACTAATATCCTTTACTATTCTATATATAATATTACCTTATAATAGACTTTAATCTTCTTTAATTATATTATAAGTATATTACTTATAAATTACTTTATTATATAAGTCTATTATAATATATATTTAAGGACTTTATTAATATCTTATTATATTATATTTCTTTTAAATTATTTTTATACTCTTTATACTTAAAGGTATTTATATTAGCTAACTCTTATAATAGATAGTCTAACCCTTATACTACCCTACTCTCCCCTATAATACTATTAGGGTAGTAGCTCTCCCTAGGCCCTATTACTTATAATATACTAAGTACCTAGGTTTAAACTCTAAGTTATTATATAACTATAAAACTAATAAGGCTTATAAGAGGTATTATTATCTTTATAAGAAATATTATTTAATTTATAATAATAAGATTTAAATATACTTTACTTATAACATATTAATAAGTTATAAATACCCCTTACCTTTTATATTTATATATTTAACCTACTTATTTATAGCCTTATTATCGCCCTTTACGGTAAAAAGTTACTTTATTATATTACTTTTATAATACGCGTTACCGCCTTTACCCTTAAAGTATAAATAGTAGTTTATTTAAGGGAGCGTAGTAAAATACTTTTATATAAGTTATAAACCTCTAATAAATTATTATACCTTAAGGTAAAGGTAAGTAGTCGCGTAGCTATTACCTTTAAGGATATTTTAAATATAATAAGATAATAGGTAAGTCTTTTTATTAATACTTCTTATAATATATAATAATACTTTTATAAGAGGGATTAACTACCCTTATTATAATAAAGATTAATAAGGACTTAAGGGAGGTAAGTATATTATTAAAGTATTCTACTATTTTTATATAAGTTAATTATATATTAAGAGGATAATAATAATAATAATAATAATAAAGGGATAGGAGAGATAAAAGAGAAGGATAAAGATAAGGAGATAGAAGATATTATACCTCCTACTATTATATTACCTACCCCTACTACTACTACTCCTAGCTATCCCTCTTATAATAGTAGTATTACTAGCGCTTCCGCCTCTACTTACTACCCTTACGCCCTTTACGCCCCTTATATTCCCGTTCTTATATCTACTTTTATACCTACTCCTATACCTACTCTATTTATCCCTTTTAGGGATATTACTTTATCCTTTAATTTATCTTTTCTAGTAGCTTCTTCTTCTTCTATAACCTCTAGGTTATTATAATATACTCCCCTTATAAAACTTTAATATTATACCTTTAAATAAAGATTCTTTTTTTAATTTATAAAGATTTTCCCTTTAATTAAATTCTTTTCTTATCTTCTTTTTTATTAAAATCTCTATTATATAAATATAACTTATAACTTACCTTATATAAATTAACTTTATAATTAAATAGTTCTATTATAATTATTATATATTAGCATTTTATTTATAATATTCCTTTATAATATATATATTATTATATTCCTTTTATAAGTCTTTTATATTTATATCCTTAATAAATATTTATTAATTATATTCTATTTTATAATTAAACTACTTAATTAAGTAGTATTAAATACCTTTATTTTTTATCTTATCTAGAATTTATTCTACCTTATAATATTCTTTATTATTTATAAGTTTTAGAGGAGGTATAAATAGCTATTTACCTTTATTAAGATAGCTTTAATATAGTTCTAATAAGGAGATATAAAATATAAGATAGATTCTTTATATTATTAAAAGACTTAAGTAGTACGCTTAATATCTAATTACTTCTACTACTTTAAAGGGACTTATATACTTATATAATAACTTTCTATCTAATTTCTTTTACTTTAAATTTTTTATAATTAATATTACTAGTTTTCTTATTATATAAGACTTTAAGATATAAAGTTTATTATAAAACTTTATAACTTATACTTAAATAATTTGCTATTAATTAGCTAGTATTTCTCTTACTTTTAAAAGGTTTCTACGCGGTCTTTTATTATAAGTATACCCCTTATAAGGAGTTATCCCTAACTTTATCTTTTATATATAGATTATATCTATATATTATATAGAATAGTAAATAATCTAATATAATATATAAATTTAGCTATTAGGCGTAATATAACTTAATTATCTTATTCTTTATTTAAAAATACCTTAAGATAGTATTTTAATATTTAATTTTAGTATTTAATTTAGCTATCTATTTATAAATAAAAGGTAGTACTTAATTATCTCTTTACTTTTATATAATAGTAGACTTCTAACTAATAGGTATTTATAAATAATACTATAATATAATATTTTTAAATAAGATTTTAGCTAATTTAATAGTAATATAAGTACTCTTAATTAAAAGGTATTAGACTATCTTTATATACCTATTAATAATTATAAGAATAAAATTTTATATAGAATTTCTATATTTACTAGGTAGTAAGCTTATAATAAAATTTATAAAAAGTTCTTATAAAGGCCCTTTTAGTTATAGTTATAATATTATATTATTATAAGGTTTATATTTAGAAGCTTTTACTCTTTAATATATTTTATAAGTTTAAATATATAGCTTAGTATCTATTAATATTCTACTCTAATAATACTTATATTAAAGTAACTCTAAGGTTTTTTATAACTTAAAATAACTTATTAAAGTATTATTATAATATCTTATAATAATTTCTATATATAATACTAAATTATCTAATATATAGAGTACTCCTAATAATCTTATAAAATTAACCTTCTAAGGCTATTTAATAGTACTTTACTTAGAAGTTATATACTTTACCTTATCTATTTATTTAGTAATAAATAGATTATTATATTATAATAAGAAGATAAGTTCTTTTAAGGATTTTAATCTAACTTTATAAGCTATTTTAAGTCTAATAACTACTCTTATTAGTATTTATAAGATATATTATTTATAACTAATAACCCTAGTAATAGGATTAAGTAGTTATACTATTATATTATATTAATACTAAGAAGGTAGCTTTATACGCCTTCTATCTAAGTTTTTAGGCTTAGTTAAGGGTTTCCTAAGCCCTCCTAAGCTAGATAAGTTTATATACTTACTTATTTCTTCTAGCTACTTTTAATTAGAGATAATACTTCTTAAATTTACTAGCTTATTTTATAAAGTAGGTAGGAGCTAGTTAAATAATATCTTAATATTATTATAGTTAGGCCTATATAATAGAGTATTTATAAGATTCTTCTTACTAGGTTAATATTTAATACTAAAGTTATATATAACTAAATAAATAGCCTATTAAGCTTAATAACTATTTAACTACTTTACTTATATAAATCCCCTAAGATTATTATAGTTTATAAGTACTTTAATAGTATAATAACTACCTTTTATATAGTATTACTATTACTTAAAGGCTTTAATAATTACTAATAGCTCTTAATTATATATCTTATACCTAGTCTTAGTAGGAATTAATTTATAAGACTAGAAAGCTACTAGATACTAAGCCCTATTATTATCCTCTTCTAATAAGATAGTAGTTATAATAAAATCTAATATATCTATTTTAATCTAAATTTTCTTATTAGGATTAAAATATATAAGGATAGGTATAATTATAAAAATATAATATAAGTTATAAAACACCTTCTCCTTATTAGTACCTTATATAAATAGTCCTAACTTCTTTCTATCCTTACTACCTTTTAAAAGGCTAGTTAAGGGGGATACTATTTATAAATAGTAGTATATAAAATACTAATAAAAGTTTATAAATTCTAAGAATACTTAGACTTCCTAATATATAATTAATACTAGTTAGTCTTAGATAGTAAAGACCTTATAACTATCTATTAATATACTAGTAGTACTTATAATAAATTTAAGGAACTTTATTAAATTAGTATAAAATTTATATTTCTTTTAGTTTATATAAAGTTAAAAAAATTTTAACTACTTAAGTACCTAGTAGATATATTATATAAGTAATATCTACTAGGCCTACTAAAACTCTATTTATATAGGCTTAAAAAGTTACTAGGGTATTTACTAACTTAAATAGTATAATTATATATTTAAAATAGCTATATTATATATAAAATACTATCTTCTACTTATTACCCTTATAAATATAAATCTTATAATAGGTATCTTTAAAGTCTAACTTAATAAATATCCTTATACCTTATTAGTAATTAAGTATTTTACTAATTAGAGGGAGAGGATAATAATTCTTTATTATTACCTTATTTAACTTATAATAGTTAATATATAATTATAAGCTATTATCCTTCTTTAATATAAATAAAATAGGAGCCTTTATAAAGTTAATAGACTCTTATATCTAGACTAACCGCGAGGAATTAAATTTAGAATTAAATTTATAAAGTTATATAACGCTAAACTTATATAGGGTACAAGCTAGCTATAAGTAGTTTAGTAATTCGAGTTAATACTAAAAATAACCCCTAAGTACTAAAAAAACGGTTAGTCTACTTATATCTAACCCTTTAACTTAGTATTATCTAGGTAGATATATATAGTTTCTAACTCCCTTTATAATAAATTATAGATAGGCTTATAAGGTAGTTTATAATTATCTATATTAATAATATAGTCCTTAGGCTTAAATAGGGGTAGTTATCCTACCTCCTTATTTAAAAAGATATCTAAAAAGTTATAAAGACTTTTAGGTAGCTCTAGTATATTACTATTAGAGCTCTAGGTTTTCGCTTAGAATAACCTAGTATAAATAATAGTATAAATTACTAATTCGCCTTTAAGGGTATTTATAAATACTTATAACTCTAAGATAGATATACTAATAGAGTCTAATAGAAATTACTACTTTTAACTCCCTAGATCTACCTATACCCTCGCTTCTAATAAGGTAGGTATACTAAGAACTATTAATAACCCCTTCTTATTAATTATATAAAATATACTAGTATATTAACCTAGCTATCCCTAGCTATTAATTAAATAGTACTGTACTTAGTACGTATTATAATAATAGATTAACTAACTATTTATCTACTTAAGAATTAATAGCTAGTAATTCTTTAAAGGCTTTAGATTATATTACTTAGTAAAGCTTTAAGAGATAATATTAATCTCCGCCCCTATATTTATTAGGAAGTCTATATAATATTATATACCCTATATATTAATAGCGCTACTAATATTTAAATTATAAACTAATAATAAACCCCTTTTAATAAGTAAACGCCTTAGTATTAAAGTTTAAATAAAGGTACACTTTCTTTTTTTAGTTTAGTAGTCCCTTTTCTAATAATATTAATAGGTATTATATTTAAGTTCCTAGGTATCCTAGGCCTATAATAGTTCCTATTATAGTACCCCTTCTTCTTATAATTAAAATATATTAATACTTCCTTAATATCTAGTAGCTTATTATAGCTATTAATAGGTTAAATACTTCCTACTTTTATAAAAGGATTAATACCCCTATTTTAACTTCCTTTCCTCTTTTAACCTTTATACTATCTATTAGAATAATCCCCTTTTTTACTAATATAACTATTACCTGCTATTATTCTAGTATAATACTACTAGTTATTCTCTAATTAAGTAGTAAGGGTAATTAGGCTTTCTTAAATTATAAGGAGGTCTTAATAGTTTATAAGGCCCTTTTAAAGGTCTAGGCGTAATTTTATAAAGAAGTTAATCCGCTAATATTCCTTTAAAAAGGGAGGGATTTATAATTTAATCCTATTTAAATATATATTAAAGCTTTATATTAATTAGTTAGAGTTCTATTATATATTTAAGTATAATTATATATTATAAAGCTAGTAGCTTACTAGGTCCTTAATAAGGTTTAATAAATAATAAGTAAAGTACTTCTAAGTAACTACTCTTCTTAATAATATCTTTTTATAATAATCTTATAATTTAATAGGTTTACCTTTTAAGAACTATATAGCCTAAGTAACCTTTATAAACTTAGTTAGGAATTTATTAGGTATTAATTAGAATATAATATCTATAGCTTAATACTATTTCTTATACTTATATATATTCTTCCCCTTATAAAAGGGTAAGTCCTTAGGCTTTAAGCGGCTCTTAAGGTATCTACTATTAAGCTCTTCTAACTAGTCTCTAGTAGACTAACTTAAGGTAAAACTACTAAAACTAGAGCTTATCCTAGGGTCTAATATACCTTATATATTAGTACCCTAATTTATAGGGTATTAGTTCTCTACTAGGCCTAGTCTTAACCCTTACTATATCTAGACTAACCGCGAGGAATTGAATTTAGAATCGAATTTATAAAGTTATATAACGCTAAACCTATATAGGGTATAAGCTAGCTGTAAGTAGTTTAGTAATTCGAGTTAATACTAAAAATAACCCCTAAGTACTGAAAAACGGTTAGTCTAACTATATCCTACCTAGTAATCCGCTAGCGCCTTACTATAAATCTAGTAGGGCCTTATCTACTTCTACTTATAAGTAAGCTACCCTTTTTTAGATACCTTAAAACTTTCTTTCCTTTATTAACTACTACTCTTTAATTTTAGTAGTAGTAATAAGTTTATTAAGTATAATAGTACTAGTAAAGGTCTTATTAGAAATCTTATTATTAAGTATATTATTTACTACTTTAATATCTCCTATATTAGACTCTAATATTACATTAATTTTATTATAATAGACTTCTAATCTATTTTTATCTCGCTTAGTATTAAATATCTTTATATTACTATACTATTATAATCTAGACTATCCCCCTTTAAAGGTAGAGAGATTAGAACTATTAGAAACTAAACTAGGAGGCTAGTTCCTAAGGGCTAGAATAGATAGTATAAACTATTAATAAATAGGTAGTATTATAATAATAGACTTAATACTCTAGTAACTTTATAGTTATAAAAGAACTAATCTCTATCTTCTAAGGAGGTAGAAGGAGGACTATTTAAATACCCCTTATAAAAGCTACCTAGCCTCTTAGATATCTAGATAAAAGGATATCTATTAGGATAATAAGAAGCTGATATAGTACCGCTAGGATATTACTAGTAAACCGTAATCGTACTAACTAGATGTATTAAGATATCCTAATAAGTAGTAGGAATAGAGTAAGGGAGGGTACAGATATAGAAGCTAGTAATAAGAGAGTAAAAAAAGATTAAAGATATAAGTTAGTAGTATTAGAAAAGTAGTTATTTCTATTAAGGCAGAGGAAATAAGTAGAATATAGGTAAAGAAGTTATAAATAGTTAGATTTTAAATATAATTAAGTTTTTACTATCCCTTAGTACTAGTAATAATATATTTAGTCTACCTTACTTTATAGTCTAAATATTATCTAGATGTAATATATTACAGTAAATCTATATTTAATAGGATACTTTAATTATAACTTAATAATTACTAGAGTCTCTTTTTATATACTATTATATTTTAGGCCTAATAGTAGCTATCTTTTAGTTTACCTTTAGGCGGCTTAGTTTAGGTAATTAAAAGTTATATATAAGAATAGGCGTACCTCTAGTATACTACTTTTAATTAAGATTAGTAGAAAAGAAACTCCTTTTTATTAGGCTATATCCGCCCTTAGCCTTTAAACTTCTCGTTTATAATATACCTACCCTAAAATTATTATACTTAGACTAAGGATATAATAGTATATTTTAGCTTTTATCTATTTTATTAGGACCTAATCTATAAAATACCTATTTCTATATAAGTATTTATATTATTAGACTAACCGCGAGGAATTAAATTTAGAAATAAATTTATAAAGTTATATAACGCTAAACCTATACAGGGTATAAGCTAGCTGTAAGTAGTTTAGTAATTTAAGTTAATACTAAAAATAACCCCTAAGTACTAAAAAACGGTTAGTCTATATATTATAGTAGTTTTATAGTTAAAAGAAACTTATATTAGTAATTAGACTACTACTATCCTTTCTATCCCTATTAAGCTCCTAGAATATACCTCTACTAAGTTTATTTTCCTTAATATAATCGACTTTAGTATTTAATATTACTAATATATTATAGCTAATAATAATTTTTTTCGCCCTATCTTAGTTATAGCTAGTACCTACCTATTAATCTATCTACTTTATAGCGCCCGTATAAGGTAGGACTTTATAATCCTAGATACCCTTCTTAAAAGAACCTTTATTAACGCCGTAAAAAAGTTTTCTTATACCGTCCGTCTATTAGAAGGCGTAGCCGTAGAGCGGTATACCTAATGTAATCTTATTAGCCGGTACGCCGGCCTTAATATAGTCTCTAATATTAGACTTTATATAGAAGGGAGTAGAGGGTAAGTTCTCTATTAAAGGATATAGATTAGCTTAATACCTAGTAATATTAGTAAAGGAGCTAGCGTAGTTATAAGCTATTAAATTAAAGAAATCTAGGTAAGTAACTATATTAGTAAGCTTTAGTTTATTATATTTCTATAGGCTAGTAAGGGAGGTAACTATAAGGAGTAATTTACTACTACTATATTAAGCTATATATATATTAAGTATCTATAAGAGATTAGTAGATCTTTATTTAAGCTATATTAATTCTTTAACTTATACTACGAATAGCTTTAAGGAGGTTAATAATCTTATAAGCTTAGTTCTTATCTACTAGATACTCCTAATTAATATTAATACCTATACCTTATAAATAATAACCTATTATAGTTCTTAGGATAATTTACTATTAAATCTAAGATCTTTTATTAGTATTACAGCTATCTTAGTAAATTTAGTACGCCCCTTATTAGATAAGGTAGGTGTTAGGAAATTTCTAGAGTAGGTCTATCTACTAATAGAAAGTAATATCTTAAGGGAATAGTTCTTCTTCTTAAGTAAAAATAACTGTTAAATATAACTATAGATATTATTACTATTATTATTCTAAGAATCCCTAGAATAATATTTATTATAACTGTAATTATTAATATAGTAAAGTGGTAAAAGGTTATAGAGAAGGGAAGCTTCTCGCAGGCCTAAGACGTGCCTGCGGAAGGCTTCCGCTCTCTGCGCTACTAGCTAGCTATATAGCGATAATTATAATAGATACTAGTAAATAAATAATACTATTATCCCGATAGTAAAAGTAAGAATATTAGTAAAACAACTACTTAGGCCCTAAATAAGGCCCTTTATATTATAGCCGATTAATTACTATTAATATTATTAAACTCTATTACTAAGTTAATAGCGTTTCTTATTAACTCCCTTTCTAATATCTAGTAGTCTTCCTTAGGGCTAGAGTTCTTCTACCTAATAAGGTATTTAGTAGCCTATCTACGGCTATAACGTATCTATCTCTTACTAATTAACTTCTTAATTTCCTATTCCTCCTTATCTTGTCCCTTTATAATAACTGGTATAGTAGGGCGTCGACGTTAGTACGGGTTATTAGTAGGGTCTATAGTAGGCTCTAGATAGGTAATAGATATAATATTATAGATCCTTATATTATTAGGAAGGGCGAGTTTATAGGCTAAGCGACTAACCTATCTAATTATTTAAAATAGCCCGACTAATTATTAGCTAGTTTTCCTAGACTAGATAGCTAGGATATAGTAACCCTTATAGAGACGTAGATATATTATATCTCCCACCTTAAAGTATATTAGGGCGTAGTAGGTATTATAGTATTCCTTTATCTTTATAACTATAAAGGTAATAGCGTCTTTAGTATTAATATAAGATAGCTAATACTTATTTATCTTAACTAGTTAACTAGAATATACTAGTATTATATTAATAAGGGCCTTATTATAGAAGCCTTTAGTAGGGTTATTATAGAAACCTTTAGTAGGGTCCTCTAATTATAAAAGGTCTAGTAATTCTCGAGTCTTAAATCTATATAAGACCTAAGTAGGTACTAGACGGGTAGAGCTATATTTCGTAGAGTTATTTAGTAAAGCCGATATCCTATTAATAATTAAGGGCTACTACTAGGAATCGTCTAGAGTAGTAATATAATACTAGAGGGCTATCTTATCTATTTAGTTTATATACTCCGATATACTATTAGTTTATAAATACTAGGCTATTAAATAGAGGAGGCTTACTTTTAATACTAAAAAGATCTGCTTCTATATTTAACTAATAAACTTTTAATCCTAGTTAGAAATAATAGCCCTTAGTACGCCCTAATTTAAAAGGGCGAGACGGTTAATTAGTTTAGTAGCCTAATCTTTTCCTAACCACGTATTCTTACTAGGAATTAGGGTAATTACCTTTAAGAATTTATTGGTAACTAATATAATTAAGTTAAACCCGTTAATTAAATAGGGTAAGGCTAGAATAAAATCTATAGTAAGTGTATAAAACGGCTAGGAAGGTATTAAGATTAATTATAAAGACTTATAGGGCTAATATCTTAGGGTCTAATTTAATTAATAATATAGATAGTATTAGATGAATTTATAAAGCTTTATTACTATATTATAAATATAAAGTCCCTTAGTTAGATATTTATAAGTCCGGGTATAACTTAAATATCCTATCTTATTATAAGTAAGTTAGAAGACTTCCTTCTCTAGCGGAGATAGGATATATAAATAAAGGCCTATTTTATTATTATTAAAATAGAGTAACTTATTAATTATATAATATGGTAGCTTAGTAGCGTTACTACTTAAGGCTTTATTCTCCTTTATTATTAATATTAAGCGTGCCTAACGCGGCTTAATAAGGCCCTTAATTAGATATTATTTAAAGTTAGGGCTTATTTCTACTAGACTAACTAGGAAAGCCTTTACTAGTATAGCCTCGAGTAAGTCCCTAGCGTTAGCTGGGCGGTATTTACGAGTTACTCACCTAGAGAGAGCATCTAGAATAATATTAGACTTTCTAGGTTTATAGTAGATATCTAGTTAAAAACGTTATAAATATTTAGAGGTAAAAATAAGATAAAGGTTTAATTTTTTTACTAAGATTATATTTAGACTTATCTAATAGGCTATTAATATAGCGGCTAAATAATTAGTATAAATAATAGTTACCTATTTAGTAGCCTTAATTATATACCTAATCTTCTTTACTACCTAGATAATCCTAGTAATTTCTAGTTTAATTAGCTAGTATTATATCTTAGCGTTAGTAAGTAGACAGCTAAGGAAAAGGATTAGTAGGTAAGACTTCTATCTAGGAAAATCCCCTACTAAAGCCTATATTAGACTAATAACGTAATATATATATACTCTAAACCTAAACTCCTTACTAGCGTTAAGATCTATAAATAGCTAGAGCTTTTTATTAAAATAATAGAGAATTATTAGGCTAGTAAATAGTTTTTAGAGCTAATAGAATATATTAAGCTCCTTTAGCGTAGGTTTATTAAGATAAGTTCTACGGGCTAACTTTTTATAAGTATTACCCTAGATACTAGATAAAGGCCCTTATTATACAGTAGTATCGCGAATAGACTTATTTAGATAAGTCTTTTATAACTAAAGGGGTTTTATAATAGTAGTATAGAAGGTAATATATTAACGTAGATACCCCGTTAAACTAAGGTACTATTTTAGGGCTGTTAGGTTAATTAGGAACTATAAGTTAGTAATAGTAGCTAATTTCTCTTCTACTATAGCTAATCCTAGAGCGTCTACTTTTTAACTAAGGAGGTAGATTAATAGGAAGCTAAGAAACGATTTCTTAGGTAATAAATAAATATTTATATTATTAAGAGCCTAGAATACCTAGTTAAGATAGTTAAGGTATTCTTCTAGAGATCTTAAAAAGATAATAATATCGTTAATATACGTATAATAGAAATATTAAAACGGCTAGAGAATTCTATCTATTATATACTATATATAAGCTAGGGAGTTATAGTATCCTATAACTAGGACGTTAAATAACTCTTAGCCTTAATAACTAGCTATTATAAGATAATAATAATATAACTTATTAATAGACTATTAATAAAAGAAACTCGCCGCGTTAATAGTATTAATATAAGTAGTACCTTTTAGTAGAGCTAATATCTTAGCTTATAATAGGATAGGATATATTTCTAGTATAGTAATTTTATTCAAGGCCCTAATATCTACTATTATACGGCCTTTATAAAGGCCGTCTATAAATTACTTCTAGATTATAAAATATAGAAATAAAAATAGGGTTAACTCCGTCGTCTAGTCTATTCTACCCTATTTATATAGCTTATTAAATTTATTATTAATAACTTCTTTATCTACCTTCCCTAGGGGATAAACCCTAGCCTAGCTAGGTTTATAGATTTCTAGCTAGTTATCTATAAGCGGGATATCTATCTATTAAGACTCCGGGATATATATTATAATCCTAGTATCTTATTATAAGTTTAGGTATTTATTAATAACGTCCCTTAATAAGGCCCTTATTTAAGGGGTACTATAGACTATTACACCTAATAGGTAAGAAGACTCTATCTCTAGGGCCGTAGAAGACTCTATCTCTAAGGCCGTAGTAGTAGGTACTATTACTATAAATACTATAATAGCGGTAATAAGACGTCGGAGATTAGTTTTAACCTAGTTAGCTACCTTAACCCTTTTAAGGGGCTAGGTAGTAAGGTTATTATAGAAGGCTTTTATAAAGAAGTAATTAGGAGTATTATACTTAGTAACCTAGCTAAGTCTCCTATTCTTAGCTAACTTAATTTTACTATTAGTATTATTCCTAATAAAGATATAAGATATCTTATAGTTAATAACGTAGGCGTAGACGGAGAGGTCTTCTAGCTTATCTAGCTTAAAGATTAAGTCTTAATCCTTTAAAAGATTAAGCGACTAATAACGGGGGCCTATAATTTAAACTTATTTATTATTATAGGGGCTAATAATAATATTAGCCTAACTAAATATTATAGTATTAGTATAAGTTCCTTTCTTAGAGACTTTAATAGGGACTTTAAGGTTTTAATAAGAATATATTATTATTAAATTCCTCTTAAAGTTAATAATAATACCTTTAGGTTTAAGGATATTAACCCTAATTAACGCCTTTACTAAAAGGTTATTAATAATATATAATTCTCTCTTAATAAAAGTAGTATTATTACCCCTAGGGATATATATTAATAGCGTAGTATATTTATTAGCGTTATACTTTTTACTACTAATACCTCTTACCTTTATAAGTATTAGTATTTTAGAGATTTTAGCTTATAAGAACTATTATAATAGAAACTTCCTATCTATTAGGCTTATAATATAACCTATATCTACGTAAAGCTTATATAGAGGATAGTTAAGGTCTAGGGTAAACCTAATCTAAGTAGTAATAAAATAATAGCCTCTAAAGGTATATCCTCCTAAAGTAGTCTATTTAGAAGTACTCTAAATAATAGCCTACGGAAGGCTTTAGTAGGTACTACTAACCTTAGCTACCTTAGATAATATTATAATCGTAATTAAAGCCCTTATTATATAATAATTATAGTAAATATAATTATATAAGGTATTATTAGATAAGAATATATTAGAGTATATCTAATAAGTAAAGGCTTTATTAGACGGGATTAATAGAAAATAGGTTTCAATAGTATTATCGCCCTTATAACTTTTAGGATCTTAACTATATTCCTAAGAATTATCTAGGTATTAACCTAGACTAGGGTTAGTCTAGTTCGTAGACTAATAGTACTTATCCTTATAAGTATTATATATTACCTACTCGTTATATAAGTCTTCCTAAGGATTCCTATCCTTAATAGTAGCCTAGTAGGTATAAGGCCGTTACTACGCCTAATTATATAGCTTATATAAGTAATTACCATTTAAAGCGTTTAATAGATAGCTTTAACCTAGGTTATAGTTTTAGTATTAACTCTACCTAGGTAACGCGTTTCCGTTTATAATCTATAGAGGTTATTAAGGATTAGTAATCTAAGCCTATTAAGGGTTATTATTAAAGTTTCCTTAATTATTTCTATACGGTATAAATGGTATAAATAGTCGAGTATTCTAATTATTCCTTAGGGGTATACTATTATAATTAAAACTATTACTACTAAATTAGCGTATAGGATAATTTAAATAAGAAGTATACTAAACTAATTAAGGATCTCGTTAATTATTATAGTAACTATCCTGCTTTATCTCGAAGCCTTTCTTAATAAGGCCCTTATTTCTATAAATATTAAACTAAGTATCCTTCCTATATCTAAGTTCTTTAAGGAGGCCCTTAGTTATTAATTCCTTAGTTAGTAATAATAGATCCCGACGTAATTATTCGTCTATATATTTGAATACTAGGAGGACTTAGGCTTACTCTATAGTAGTAATATTAGCGTTTTTACTATTTAGGATAATGCTAGAGATATAGTTAGCTAGATCCCGTTAATTTTAAGCGTCCTTTACTATATAGCGGATATTTTCTAGTAGACTAAGAGACTTACTAGGAGAGTCCCGAAAATATTCCTATAAAGCTATATACTATTTAGTAATACTAGTAGAGTTATTTTATAGCCTAATATATATAGTACGCGATAATTAGTTAGTAAACTAATTATTAGCTTTCCTAAGTAGATATAAGTCTAGATTTAACCGTATAAGAGTTAGATTTATAGTAGTAGCTTTTACTTTAACTCTATTAGTAAAGCTAAAAATATTATAATAGATATTATAGCTATCTTTAACTTTAACTAGGGGTATATTAGGATCCGGATTAAAATACCTAATATTATAAGGCTTAAACTAAGGGGTACCTACTATAATAGTAGGGTTTATAGCTGGCCCTACCGTAGGCTAATTAATAGGCTAGTTCTAATATCCGCCAGCTCTATTATTTAGGCTTTAAAAGAAAGTAGATATAGTATTAAACTATTTAGCCGTAAAACCTCTAATAAGTATATTCGCCTAGCTAGTATTATTATTATTATTTCCCCTATTATCCGCTATATCTAAAGGCTCTAGCGGATTAGGAAGTTCTAGTCCTATTAGGTAATTATAGATAGCCTCTTCTACTAAAGTTACCCTTATACCTACTAAGGATAGAATAAACTCTATTAGGGTAGGTGTTAGTAAAGTTAACCTTAGTAGTAAACGGATTAAGGTCCCTATTAGGGAGGTAGGTACTAAAGGAGGCTATTGTAAATAGTACCTCGCGGATATAGTAGCTTTCTTAAAATAATAATTTACTATATAGAACTAGCTTTTATTAATAGTCTAATTAGAAGGCTAGGATATTTCGTTAATATTAAAGAGACTAGGTTTTAAAGATAAAGACCTAGTACGGTACCGTTATTCTTATAAGGTATTAGTAGAGATATAATTAGTCTAAGGAGGTCTAAGATTCCTATTAATAATAAGTACTATTAGGAAATAACTAATATTATTAATAATAGCGGTGTAATTATACCTAATATTAATAAAGTCGTGTAATTAAAAAGTAAGGATAAGGGTTTCCCTATTAGTAGCTAGGATAAGCGGTAAGTAGTAAGCGGGGAAATATCTAGGAAATATCCAAATTTACTTAGTAAAATACTAAGGTTTCTCTAAAAATCCTAATAATCTAACGAAATCCTAATACTATTAGAAGGTAGTGATATATAATAAATAAGGCTCTTATTAATTACGAGTTTTAAAGAGACTTCCGTAGATATTATTAGTTATAGAAGGCTTCTTTAGCTAGCCTAAATAAGTATTAAATAGAATAGCGTGTAGAAGACTTATAAGGACTTATACCCTAAGGCTAGTACTATAATAGCTAGTAGACTATATACGGCTTATTAGTAGTTAATAGTACTAATAGTAGCTAATACGGTGTTACTACTATATATTATAACTATAATTATTAATATAGTAAAGTAGTAAAAGGTTATAGAGAAGGGAAGCTTCTCGCAGGCCTAAGACGTGCCTGCGGAAGGCTTCCGCTCTCTGCGCTACTAGCTAGCTATATAGTAATAATCGTAATAATATTTATTAGTATCTACCTAGGGATTTATAAGATACCTGTTAATAATTAGAAATAGATAGAATATTATATTAAGAAATATTTACACTTTACTAGTATCCCTTATATTAGTAAAAGTATAAAATATATAGGTTAACTAGTTAACTAGAATTATAGAAGGCTAGTAGTTCCTCTTATAAATTCCCCTAATAGTATAAGTTAGTAATATTACTTTATACTAGTAAGATTATTAGTAATATATACTAGTTTATAAAATATATAATATTATAATAACTAATACTCTCTTAAGACTTAGGATTTATAGTTATTTTAGTAGTAGATAAATAATATAGCGAGGTGATTAAGCTAGCTAAGTATAAGAAAGAGTATTTAAAAGCTATAGCTAGTTTATCTAAATATAATAATTACTAGCTTTATTATAAAGTACTTTAAGTAATATTCTTCTAAGTTTTATAGTAGTTAAAAGGAGAAAGTCTTATACTTAATTTAATAGGAATATAATATATTATAAATTATTCGTTTTCTATCTATCTAAAAACACGGTGTTAGAATTAGGGTAAGGTACTAGAATTAGAGTAGATAGCTAGAATAGGAGTAGGGTACTAGGCTTAGAGTAGATAACTAGAAGAGGAGCTAGGTACTAGAATTAGAGTAGATAGCTAGAACGGAGTAGATAATAAAGGTACTAGATTGGGCTATAAGTTTTATAGCTACTACTAGTATTAATACCTAAAATTAGGTAGGAATACTAGCGGATATAAGGTAGTATATAGTTACTACGTAATATTATAATAGGGGAGTCGTTATAAAAGTTTATAGTTAAATATTTATATCGCTAAGTATTTATTACCCTAGATATAGATAAAGCTTAAGCCTTATTTATTATAGTAATAGTAGAAATAATTATTCCTACTAATATCCTACTTAAAGAGCTAAGGTTAGATTCTTTTACTTAGTATAGGATACTTAGTAATAGTAGTAAATATTTATAAACCCTTACCTCCTAGACCTACTTATATCGTATTAAAGATAAATTTAGTAGCTAGGACTAACTAATTAATTAAGACGAGCTAAGCGGTCTTATAATCCGCTTTTATTAAGCTTATAAATATCTTAATAAGTAACTTATTTAGGTATAAATAAGCTATTCCTTAAAGAATATTACTAGCTAGTCTTTTTTAATTATATAGAGTATCTAAATATAGATATCTTATTAAGCGTCTTAAAGATTATATATTAGTAGTTAGTAATTACTCCCTCTCTAGAAATACTTATACTAAATTAATATAGCTACTATATCTATTATAATTCCTTAATATATAATCTAGTTTATATTTATTACAGAATGTATAGGTATTCCTATTAGATATTTCTAGCTTTATTATATCTAGTATCTAGTATAATTATAATACTTTAAGTTATAATTTTAATATACTAATATATTAGGCCTCTATCTTTACTATTACTACGCTAGTATTACTATTAAGTCTTATCTTAGCTTTTTAGCGACTTATATATATAGGTATTACTAGCGTAGCTTATATAGACCCTCTTATTAGTCCTAGAGAGTAGTTAGGGTATATATATATAATTAAATGCTTAAGTAGTCTATTTAAACTCTATATATTTTAGAACCTAGTTTATATAAAAAGGGAGCTATTTACTAATAGCTTAAAAGGTCTCCCTTTAAATACTACTCTTAATAATCTACTTAACTCTAATTATACCTCTTATAAGGTTAAGTAAGATTACTCCGCGTATTAGATCCTAGAATTATACTTTTAAGGTACTAATAGTATAGTTAAAGCTGTACCTAAAATTATAAGCTACCTTATATATAACCTAAGCTAATTTAGCGAGATTATTTAGCTATAAATTATAAGCTTATACTAAAAACTTAATTAGGTATTATAAATATATACTTATACTTATAGATAGTATTTTAAAAGACCTTAAAGTTATACCTAATAGAATAAAGATAATCTCTAGTAATATAATATATTATAATTTTAGTCTTATAATATCTAACCCTCTTTAACCTTAGTCTAGAGAGGATATAACTTAAGATATACTTAAATAGAAAGCTATTAGCTTTAATTACTTAGGTAGTATAGTACTTAAAGTATTACTATATTATTATTACCTTCTTAATAAGGCTTTTTTAGATACTAATTATCTAGGTAGACTCTATTTTAAGGTTTTATTTCCTATATACTAGAATAGTAAAGATCTTAATAGCCTAAACTTTAAATCTTATATAGCCTATTCTAATACCAGCCTTAGTAGTAGTAATTACCCCCTAGGTTTTAATTCTATAATTAACTAGATCCTCCTCAAGACCTTTTATAACGTCGCCGTCTTTAAGGGTAAGGATAGCTTCTTTACTTTTACTAATAGTAATCTAACTAGTACGTCTTAGGTCTTATTTTATTACCCTCTCCCTTTTTTCCTTCTACGAGCCTATCTAACGTTTTATATATAGGGTATAGTAGATACGGCGACGTCTTTATCACGTAGGAAGAAGGTATCCTTATAACCACGACTAAATAATATAGACCTATTACCCCTAGCTCCCTAAGCGCTAATAGTATTACCGCTAACTACTCTATCTTTAATATAAATACTATTACTAACTAATAGTCCTATAAGTTCCCCGTCCTTAATAAGATAAAACTTAATACTAACGCTAAACTCTCCGCGCTCCTAAGTAATAACCCGATTTAATCCGGCCTATAACCCGCTATAGTATAACCTAGCGGCACCTAAAGCCTATCACTATAAGTATATAAAAGTAGTTGTCATAAGGTCGTCCGGTATAAATAAGGGGGTAAGGGGTGTATTAAATGTTTCTTTCTTACTATATTCCACTCTGCAGCGACTACTAAATTACTCAGCAACCTAATAGACGTCTGTTAGATATTTCACCATCTTCAATGAGTTATAGACCTATATAAAAGTCCAGTATTAGATAGCCAAGAATATCATTAAGAAAAAACATTAATCCAGTGTACTGTTAGTACGTATTGAAGGCGCAATAGGTTGAGATACAATGTCAGTTCAATGCCGGTAATTGCGTTTCCCACGGAGATCTGATTTCAATCCCCTCATCGAGCATCTAGAAATCACTCACCAATAGAGCCAGCGGGTGGCGAGACCGCTTTAATATCTAAGGCGGTAGGTTCCTTCTGTCTCTATAGAACCACTCAAGGCCTACATCCCCGGAAACACCAGCTCCGGCAGCTTCCAACAAGGCAAATCCCACACACCGTGCAGAGAGGATAAGCAGTCCGACTCTGAAAAGTAGTAACTCTTTCACTAACGAGAACAAAGGCTCGGAAACCCCTGTCCCGAGTAAGCTAGAGAGATGACTGGTATGCACATGCTCGTCCTTCGAAATACTCCACCTGGAGCTCCTAGGCCAAAAGCAGATCGATATTTCCACAAAATATCCTGATACCGATGACTGATGCGGCGACTTCAATCACACTTATTTCGAAGGCGACCCTGCTACCTGTAATGTTAGGGGAAATATTGGCTGCTTGAGCTTCTAGACCATATGCCCACACGATCCTTTAGAGAAGCATAGTTTGTTCGGCGAGAAGATACTAAATAGGGCCTTTTTGCTTTTAGAGCAGTACTTAGTATGACACGCTTTTGATATACATTTTCAGTCTTGAAAACTTGACGTGTCTACAGAGGAGCCTTTATAAGTCACCTACCGCCATATCGTAATATTCCTTCCTACTCTATGCCGCAATGCCATCTCGTGCCCAAATTTCGTTCGCACACTCCAATCCAAATGTATCCAACTTTGGCTATCTGAGGGGGGTTAGGATGGCTTGTCTCCCACACAGACAGGGATCAAAATGTGACTACCTGCTTGTGAGAAACATTTTTCGACCCCAGGGTAAGCTCCCTGGCGGGTTCTGAGAAACGAAGAGCCACGGGATCAAACATGTGGCTGGGACATCGAGCACATGCCTCGCCAACAGCGAATGTGCTGGGGACTGGGATAAAACGCCAACGGAAGCAATATGTGCGTTCAGATGAACATCAAAGAGAATGTACCGGAAATAACATGCGCGGTAGATGATTGGTATGATCACATCACGCTTCCACTTACTGTTGATACGTGTCATAGAATGACCAACGAAATGTGTACCCACTAGTTCCAATAGTCTCCGAACATTTTCAGAAATAAGCCCTCGTTGTAACCCTGCGTGCCAAGATTGTGGATGAGGCTAAGAAGTCCGCCAAACATGGCAACATGGTGGGGTGGTCCCTCTTTCCGCCAGTCCATCTGTGACTCTCCTTCTTTTCATGACAATCCCGCATCAGACCCTGATTTTCACATCAACGCGAAAGAACGAACGTGAAACCTATGGATGCGCTTCGGAGAATACCGTGCATTGGAACTCGAAAGCCCAAGGTAATGAAGATCCAGACGAGACAGGCGTGACAGGCTTGCTTTCCGATGCCGGGTACAGCGGTTTCAATAACGAAATGTAACCTCGCTCTCGAGCCTCGTAAAGAAAAGCCATCTGCGACGCTATGAAGCTACCATCAGCATCGAGGAGGCCAATTATCGGAGGCCACAGAGGAGCTAAATCTGCAAAGATGACATGTACAGGTAAAAAACATTAATGTGGCGTTCCCTCGAGCATGACTAATGCTGAGTGCTGAGGAAGCATACATGAAGCTCCAGAGCGACTTGGCATGCCGCCGCGCTCTTTCAATAGTCCAGGTCATGGGTCTTGAATGCTCACGTGTAGACCAAGGCTTTGATGGGAGAAATATATAAAAGGCGAGACTCGTCCACGTCTCCCATCTTTCCACAACGAATTGGAGCACTCAAAGAACGACGATCAAACCAACCAACTCGATTGCTTAGTGCACCAAGCCTTAGTACCTCGATCTCAACCTGTATACAACAACAATGCGACCTTCCATCGCCTTCGTCCTCGCCCTTCCACTTGCTCTCGCCTCGCCCTTGGACCCCCGCGCACCGTCAACGTGCCCAGCATGCAACCCTCACCCTCCAAATAACGTCTGCAACCCAACCACCTCATGCGCACCCATAGGCACGAATACATACTGTGCCTGTCGAGCAGGTTATCGAGCGACGACCGGCGCCAGACCTGGAGATACAAGTGTACAATGGCGGCTAACAACACCAGGGCAAGAAGGACGGGTCTTTGTGGCACCGGGGGCCACGTGTGATACACTCTGTGATCATTGGGAGCTTGGGGCGCAAGGGTGCCAGGAGGTTGGGTTGAGGGCAGATTGTGCCTGATCAGTACACATACCAGGCGTAGAGGGCAGTTGAGGGCCCACAGTGGAGTGGCGAGACGATAGAAGACAGGAACAGAAGGAGAATTTAGTCACTAAGTGTTAATAGTTAAGATGATTGCTCTTTTAATGGAAACTTGGAAGCAGGTATTGAAAGTTGTTCTCATTATCCTTTTCATAAAAGTATGTATTACTATGCTTTTCGAAATTTTGGGCCTGTGATTTGGAACCCATTCGGCGCATACCCATTTTAGGACAACAAGACAGGTCCACCATTTGCTGACTATTGGGTTGGACTCCTAGAGGAGCTGGCTTGATGGTGGAATTGTCGTTTTACTCTTTCACCGTTACTATTGACAACAGACCAGCGCCAATCAGGGAATTTCATCCAACATGAACATCTTTCTAGCAATCTATTTCCTCACGTTAATACCCCAGGCTAGGTTCCGTGGTCCCCTGAGGCTGATCAGGGGCTACATCCGAGCTAGCCCAGCCACAACGTCGCTGCCAAGTGTCTCCCCTAAGCCCCAAAGAACGTCTCAATGGACAAGTTGTCCATTCTTGTCAAGTGGACTCTATTTGATTAAGTACGGCATCCAGCTTTATGAAGCTAGATTACTTGACACACTCTATGTAACAGAGATATCTCTAGCACTAGCGAGTCATCGTCTTATAATCCGAAGGAGGATACGCTGCCCGAGTAAAGAGATCTATACACCAGGCAATCATACTTGATATCACACCTGCCTTGGAGCTTCCACCTTCTGAGTAGTTCTCGAGAATAATTGGTTTCGTAAGCTAGCTATATAGGGGGCAGGTCCAATATATATGAAAGAGGGTGTCAACGCAAGATCAGGCATTGTACACCTAGCGACCCACGCTTATTATTGTGAAAGACTATAGTCGAAAAGCCTACTCGATCTCTTCACTAAAAGCGTCCCTACCCTTGGCTGCCTCCCATACTTCCACCACGCGACATGTCGTATATCTCTCGCGCCAGTCCCGTGATGGTCAAACTCGGCGCTAAGAGTTTCTGGTACGGCACATCCGCCCCGAACTCCTTGAATAACCAGTTTCGAAATTCTGTTCCAATCATGCTGTCTAGACCATAGCTTGCCACTGACCGGTTTTCGGGCACAACTTCTTCTTCATCAATGCTCAACAGGCGAGCGAGCCGCTGACGGAGGCAGGTCATGACTTTCGTGATTGTGTCGTCAGGGGATCTGGCAGTTCGGATATCCATGACCATGGAGCCAGTGCTGGAGGTCATTGGACCAGAGCTGCGAGTCATATGCTTTATCATCGCGGTAACGGTGGAAAAGCGCGAGTCGTCAAACCAAAATGCATCTGTAGTCTCGGCCTGCGCGACAGAGCGAGCTAGCCTTGCGGGTTCGAATCCTAGGATTATGTGATCGAAGGCGCTGTCAGAATCCAGTTGTGGCATCATGGCGGCTTCAAATCCGGCTAGCAGCTCATCTTCGTGAATGCCATATATACCCTTTCGTAACAGAGAGTCTTCTACTTCGGGGTTATCGGCCACGTAGCCTACGCCCAAGACCATGGGGAGGATGAGCGAGACAGCGGGTAGATGTGTGGCTCTGCGATGACGAGCAAGAGCATCCTGAAATGCGTTGGCTGCAGCGTAGTTGCTTTGACCAGGAGTGCCAAGGATGCCAGAGGTCGAACTCGTTAGCACAAAGAAGTCTAGATGAAGGCTTTTGGTCGCTTCGTGTAGATTTAGAGAGCCCTTGACCTTTGGATTAATGGTCTTGAACCAGCTTGTCCGATCCATTGATTGGAACAGCCCGTCCTGACATGCCTTTAGTGCCAGCATATTGGACGAGGACTTTTATCTTACATTAAGGACCATAGCAGCATTGACGACCCCACGTAGCTTGCGGCACTGGGTGATAGTGCGAATAACAGCTTCCACGTCGTCTTTGTCAGCCACATCGCCTCGCAAGACGGTAACCTCTACCTCACGAGCCTGAATGCTGGAGATTAGATGTGCTGCAGCAGGCCGTTGGGACCCAGAACGAGCCATGAAAGCAAGGTGTCTAGCACCGCGATCGATCATCCAGAATGAAAGGCTTCGCCCGAGACCACCAAGGCATCCCACAAGGAGATACACAGCATTTGGATCGAAATGCATAGAAGGCTGTGAGACAGTAGTCTGAAATATAATTCAGTAACTTGCTGATATAGGCCGAGAAGGAGTAATACTCTTCCCCCAGTGATGGGTTGACTGTCAAGAGCAATGACGGACTTCCCAGCAGTAATCCTGGTCGACGGTTTTGATTTCACTTCATCTGCGTCAGATGCGTTGGAGAGATGTATAGGGTTCACATTTGATATTTTTCCATCCTCATATAATTGGATACTTTTGTAAAGCAATCTAAGTATTCATTAGCCAAAAATCTCGTCTGAAGGGGTGGCGAGACTGTATACCTCGCTGCTATTTTCGGCTTCCTTTGACAGAGATCGGAGATATCGAAAAATGACACTGAGAGCTCGCTTGGATATGATAGGCCGTCTAATGCGCTCAATTGAGAATTCCGCTGGCCGAATAGAATGAGTCGGGCGAAGGGTGCAAGGTTTAGAACACACTCTTGAAGGAGATTACTGTCTACCATTCTATAGCTGAATATGATATCGGCGCCAACTCCCTCCGTGCGCCTCTGGATTTCGTTGGAGATACCCCCATCCTTCCACAGTATTATTTCATCGTCGGTGAAGCCATATTGAATTAGCCCAGCGTACGTGTCTTCGTTCTCCGTTACGATGAAATATCTCGCTTTAGCAATCTGGCTTATCTGCACAGCTGCACGCCCTGCTGCTCCTGTATTGTCCAAGATGAGGACAATCTTCCATATAAGTAAGTCTGGTGAATACGATAGCGAGTTCGGGACGTACCTCTCCCTCTTCAACGTGAGCCAGGTCATCTAGCCCGTAGATCGCGGTCGAGAATGCCAGGGGTAAGGATACCATTGTCTGTTATGTCAATTGGTGGAAGGGAAATGGCCGAAGAAGCTTACCTCGATCGAATTCTGCTTTTCAACGGGGCAAAGTAGCACAGCGGGAATCCTTTGGGAAGTAGAAAGAGCATCGGAAGAAAATCCAACGACCCTATCTCCAGTCTTGAAGCGAGAAACGCCTGAGCCAATAGCCGTTACGACTCCGCCAATCTCGTGACTAGAAGCGGATTGGTACGTGTATCCGCCGGAGTCGAGGGCATTCTGTATTCTTTGATTAATCTCTGAACACAGATAAAAGTGCCTCGGAACTCACAGTTTCGTTTATAGCTACAAACAGAATTTTGACTTCAACTTGAGTATCTTCCAGTGACTGCAACTTCTCGTTGTGATGCTGGAATGGCAGCTTGCTAGACTGCACCATTGTGTCGAGACTAGTATTTTCTTGGAGTGCAGAGACCTTAGCCTGCTCTACGAATGAGGTACAAGTTCGATTGATCCTGTGAATTGGGGCAAGTCTACTGATGTAGATCATGCTCTCATCAACAAGGTACTCTGCCTCCAGTAATCTTTCTGCTTTCGCCTGTTGATCGGCGAACATCGTGATAATATCGCCCATTTGCTCGGTACTAGTAGAAGTCCCGTCAAAATCGACCGTAATCAGGTTGAGTGAGACACTCTCAGAGCGCAAGCAACGTGCTAGTCCCGAGACCATGGCGTGCTCAGGGTTTCGGCCTGAAAGCAGACCTCCAGTAGTGGCCCAAAGAATATTGGTAGTCACTTTGGTGAGACTTTGTAGATTCTTCAACTCATTGTCTCGAAGGTCAAGGAGAATGGTCTGGTCAAAGTCTGGAAGTATGATAATTTGGTCTTCAGATTGAGCTTGCGCTTCTTCCAGGAGACTCCAGCGAACTTTATGACCACGTTGAGTGTAGCTTTCGAGTAGTATGGATAAAAGCGAATTCGCAGATATACGAGAGATCTATCATTAGAAGTCTTGTCAATGTTGATTCCTCAGAAAAAAGGGTTGTACATGCCAGTAACAATGATCGCGCCCTTGTTAGAGGCAATCCCAGTTGATGCACGTCCGGGGTTTCATCGCTGGTCCTGGATCCCACTGGCGACTTGACTATAATGTCGAGACCCTCCGAATCGACATGTATGGTCTTGAAGCCGAAGCTTTGAACATCGTTGCTTGAGATCTGTTCTTCTATACTGGATTAACACTGCAGGTCATCTTTATCTGCAAGGGGCTGTACCACGACATGGCTCAGAGAGCAGTAAAAGCCCGCCTGGAGTCAACATATGATACTGATGTCGTAAGTATGTCCCTTCTAGGCTAGTCTCCTGTCATCGAGTAAGCTAATTGCAGTCGTAAGGCTCGATGCGAGTACCTCAGAGGCAATAATCAGATCATAGTCTGCGCCAGGGGAGGCTTCAAGCACATCTCTGGTGAAGTCAAGCTTCACGAATTTGACGTATGTGGATTTCTTGAGGGCATCCTTCTTACTCCGAAGTACTTCGTCAGAGGATGCGGAGACGGTAAGGTCAATTGACGCATTATTCTTCATAAGTTCAGGCGCGAATCGACCGCCAATGTCAAGAACTCTTGTCGAAGAATTGTTATGGCAAAGCAATACAACTATATCACTAACGCTTGGTTTAGTATATACCTTAAGTGCTCTGGAAATCTTATTCAGCCGGAGATCGGGCATCCATCGCATTTGCCAGTATGGAAGCTTTTGCTGATTCTCCTGAATCAGTTGCGGGACAGCAGCCTCATATGCTACACAATGAACACCTTGAAGCTCCAGCAGGAGTTTGCCCTCATCAGACATCAGCTGGGAGTTGGCAAAATAATGTCGATCGCTGCCTCCGTAGACCCATGTGTTTATTCTTCCCGACTCCTCATTTTGACCAACAGTTCCAGTCCAGGCGGTCATCGAATCAATACCGATCGGTACAAATGCATGTGTAATCTTGCTAAGCTTTCCCGAATATATCGCAACTATGATCGATTGTAGACAGCAGTCCACTGTTCCTGGATGGATGGTGAAGCTTGAGTCGTTCCTCTGGAGGTCGCCTTCACGTCTGATCCTAGTTTCGCAACTAACAACGCGAGATCGATGGTCCATCTGAATCTTGATCATGTTTCGAAAAGTTGGACCGTAATTGAATCCGACTTGAATAAAGCTTCTGTACCATGACTTACCGCTTGCCTGTAAAGGGAGTGAAGGACTCTGCTTTGGAGGCCGATCTGACAACGGTAAGCCTGAATAATTAAATAGACACAATTCACTTACCCGCAAATTTCATGTTCACTCCAATCATACCAGTAGCATGTTCAGTCCAAGCATCCCCTTGTGCGGCGATTGATGTCACGCTAAAACTATGCATCTGCCGTGAGAGACTTTTGGCTGAAGATGTAGGTCCATTCTTGTTATAGCGCAGTGCGAGTATCGTTTCCACGCCATCATTATTGTCGGGCACGACGAGGACGGCTTTTATTGAAACGTTTTTCAGCGTGAAGCTTTGAATCTCTACCGGATCCGCAGAGTCAATCCTCATTTGCCTGATCGCTTCGATGGCCATTTCCAGATAGCCAGCGGCTGGAAATACTACCTCGTTACCGAGCTGCATATTTAGCATCTGTAAACGATCAAAAAGCAGTGAGGGGTGTGCTTACGATATGATGTTTGAGCCAAGGAACATCCTCAAGTCGGAGAACATTGCGCCACTGTGGCTCTGACAGAGACAATCCTGGGAGTCTGCGGCCCAGGAGATCATGGCGCGGATGCTTGCACCCTCTGTGCTCCCGACTTTGCCGTGGCTCCGATATATACTTTTTCGCGTAGTTCCATTGATACGTGGGCAGATCAACCAAAAGTGACCCGGAGATGTCCTCAATCTTCCCACTTGCAAGAACGCGCTCTACGCGGACGGCCGCGCTGATGTCTACTGGACTATGTCTTGTCCATAGTTCACCAACAAGGCCAAGGAGCTGATCTATATCATTCTGCCCTCGCTTCAGAGTCGGCAAGTATGATAAAGCTCTGTCCGTGTGCGCAGAAATTTGACGGATCGATCCAGAAAGGGCAGGATGAGGTCCGACCTCTACAATCAGATCCACACAACGGATCTCTTCTGTTAATGTTGATATGGCCTGACTGAAAAGAACAGGACTTCTCAAATTAGCGGCCCAATAGGCATATTCCGTCATCTCGTCACCCATGAAACTATTTGATACTGTTGATATCATTCGACATTGCCTTCTTTTCCAAGACTTAGTGTCACAACAAATGTTTGCAGACTGAAGCATATCTCTGTACTCAGACGAGGCTAGGCTCATGTGATGTGAATGATAGGCTTTTCCACCCGTACGGAGCTTACGAGCAAAGATATTCTGTGACTCAAAATATACCCTAAGTTCGTCAACAGCATCTGCGTCTCCGCTGAGAGTTACGCTCTCGGGCGAATTATAGCAAGCGATAGTAACCCTGTCTTGATAATTTTCAAGGTATGGGGATACTTCCCCTACGCCAAGACCAACAGCCAACATTCCTCCTCTTGCATTTGTCGTAGCGATAACTTTGCCGCGGTAAAAAGCGATCTGTATAGCGTCTTCTGCTGAAAGGTAGCCTGCAGTAAACGCTGCAGCAATCTCCCCTGTGATTGCAAATTTGTCAGAGTGTCAAAGGGCAAGGCTAGATGAAACTTTGGAATTTACCTGACGAATGTCCGACAGTAGCAACGGGGATGATATTCCATTTGGCGAGCAGTCTGACAAGTCCGATTTGAATAGCCGTACAAAGCGGCTGAGATATTTCTGGTTCGTTGCAGTCGCCAGAGGAGTTGGAATCTAAGAAACAGCCTGTTCGTGTCGTAAGCACAAGGCCAGTGATGCCGCACCAGCTAATTACCTTCCATGTTCCATGACGGTGGATCCGCAAGCTTGGTCAATATCCGATCGAGCTCTCGAATTGTCTCGACGAAAGATGGAAAGGCCTCAAAAAGACGAGAACCCATCCTTGGCCACTGCGCCCCTTGACCTATCAAGCAGATAAGCATGGATCGTAATCGCCAAAAGATTTGAACCTGTACCAGTGAAAGCAAAAGCGATTGTCGGTGGTTTGACACTGTTCCTAATTGTCTGAAGCGCATCCAGTACGTTGGCATTGATTGACTCTTGGCGACATATGGCAAAAGCTCGGATTGGGAAAATCGAGCGCCGCTCAGCTAGAGTATAGGCGACGTCAATAAGCTCGGGGGTGTTGCTTACCTCCGAGTAGGATTTGACGTTCCGAATTAGTGTAGTATTGTCATGAGCAGAGAATACTAAGACTTGGGGCCGGTCCGGCATCTTGGGGAAATTCCCCTTGCGGACGGATTTGTAGCCTCGAAGTGATAGGTCCCTATGTTGAAAATTTTCTAGAATAGCATGCGAATTCGTACCGCCATATCCAGAAGCATTCACACTGACTCTTCTGCAGGGAAGCCAGGTAGGGAACTCCCTTGGTTCAGTGACAGGCTCGAGGCGCCATTCATCCCATAGGACTACAAAGAAAATGATTAGCGTCAGCTTTGGTTGTCCAGGAAATATCATAGATCCATACTTTTGGCATTGAGATTGGCTATTCCAGTCGTAGGGGGGATCACCTCGTTTTCAATAGCCAAAACGGCTTTAATGATTGTCGATATACTGCTAGATGCCTCGCTGTGACCGATGTTTCTGCGACTGATTACTTTAGCCTGTTCGAGAGGATTAAGGAGACTCACGGTTTCACCTTGAAAATGCGTCAACTGCTATAGTCATATCGACAGTTGTTGAAAAGAGGGGCGACTTACACTGCCTACCAGAAGCGGTAGTGGAGATTGGCTCTTACCCACCATCGCCTGAGAAATGGCCTGCAGTTCTATGGGGTCACCAGTTGGGGTACCTGTACCGTGGCATTCAACGTAAGCTGTCTGGCCTGGGTCAAGGCCCGCCTTCTCATATGCTGCACGTATCACCTCAGATTGCCCTTGAACGCTCGGATGAGAAATTCCAACACCCTGGACTCTCCCATTACTGCGCTCGGTCAATGATCAATACTTCTTGGACGGGAAGCCGCGCCTACTACTCACGAATTTATTGCCGTGGAGCGAATAATTGCTCGCACAGGATCCCCGTCCCTCACGGCCGTTGCAAGTGACTTGATGTATAAAACCCCAAGGCCTTCTGCACGTGCGTACCCGTCCGCAGACTCGTCGAAAGTGTGACATCTAGAAGTAGGAGACAAAATGCCAAGTTTAGCGGTATTGATGTGCTGATCAATGGTTAAAATCAGGTTGGAGCCACCAACAAGAGCCGCTTCACAGTCACGGTTTCTAATCGCAGAGCAGGCAAGATGGAGAGCAGCGAGCGAAGACGAACAGGCCGTGTTGATGACAGCGCTATAAGCCGTCAATTACATGGACGTCAACATTGTTGCGTTCTCAGACCTTGGGCCACGGAGATTAAACACGTGTGCAATCCTGTTGGCTAAGACTCCTGGGTCTACTCCGGTTGCGCTGTAAGTATGTCGAAAGTCATGCTCTTTGAAAGACATTTGCTGGAAATCACTTGTAAAGCTACCAATAAAGCATCCGGTAAGTATTTCCGAAACTCTATGCAGAGGAGTGCCGCTGCTCTCAAATGCTTCGTAAACAACCTCGAGAAGCTTCCGTTGCTGGGGATCCATCCAGATTGCCTCGACTGGCGAGATCCCGAAAAAGGTGGGATCAAAGTCCGCAGGATCACCTTCTAGAAAGTACCCGCCTGGAACATTAAGGCTTCCAGGCCGTTCATTGTCTGGATGGTAAAATGCATCAATGTTGAAACGATTGGACGGAACCTTCTTGCCCTGTGGGCTACGTGCTGCCATGATGAGGTCCCAAAAACCCAAAGGGGACTCAACCTGCCCAGGAAGACGACAGGCTGGCGTTGATTTCAGTAGGCACCGCAACGGATGAAGTACACATGACCAAACATACCCATTCCGATGATTGCGATAGACTCGCTGTTGCGTTCTTTGTCTCCTTCCATTGCTGTGAGATGAATCAAAGTGGTTGGCCCGATTCTAGGAGTGAAGAGAATGACGAGGGGGAAGTCAACCTCTTGATCTCCGTGCAAGCCAAGGTCAAAGAATATACACAAGTGAGCGAGACCCAGCTGAATCTAGACCATCATAAACAACGTCATACACTCCACATAGAAGGATAGCGCCGATGAGGCACAGCAGCATGAAAGGAGGCAAAGAAACACTGTGTTTAGACCACGATGACATCAGGTACACATGCATGACCAAAGCCCAAAGGATTAATTGGACCTAGAGATACGTGGATAACAGTAACCGCCCGGAGGAAACTGAGGGCGGTCTTGCGTATCGAATGAGTTGGTCGAGATGCATTGTGCACCTGAGAAAGTTCACGCAGGATGAGTCTACAATTTTGCCTTGTTCCACCGCGATGATCCTGCATCCAGGATTGTCAGCAAGCGAGCTAATGGTAATACAATCGCAATTACCGTACATGTGGAATTTTTCTGGCTAATCGATTGCAGCGGTAAGAGGCACACACCATCTATGGTGGAATCATCGCTGAATCGTAACCTCACGCTCATAACATCCACGTACGTGAACATCTACCACAGGAGAGATAGCTGACAGATTTCGCCTCAGGAGCTTCAAGCAAACATCTCAGGCAGGTAAGTGTGTAGATCAAGTCAGTCGGAAGTCATTTGCTATGAAAGCCGACCCGCTGTTCCAGCATTGGAAATAAATCTCGAAAGATGAGCCATTTTGATCGTCGGTCTCCCCACACCACCCAACTGCATATCTTACCTTTCCGGTGCTCCACCCCACCTACTTTACTTGCATGACTAGCGGTTTGCGCTTTTCCTCTCTTGTCATTCCTCAACAAGACTTCGCACTAGATCCTTCGACGGGGTAATATGTCACTGACTCATATTTGCGAGGGAAACAGCTTCCTCTGATAGCGATTACATATTGTCTCCGTTGCAAACGGATGTCTTCTCGACAAGTCGGACAAGATTTTGATAGTGGCAAGAGTAGAAAGAGGTAGATAAGGACAGTACGAGGGTCGATGACAAAAGCACTGAGGTATAACTGAGGTATATGAACGCACCGGGAAGACCCGGCCCGAAAAGCCTCGCCGGGCAGATGCAGTAGATGCAATTGCAGGGTTACCTGCCTCGCAGCAACATACATCCCATCCAATTGGACAACGGGAACACTACCTTACTCACCGCGGCCATGACCACCACACCCAATTTTACCTCGATCTCCCCCTCCTCCTTCTCCTTCTCCTTTGGTCACCTTCCCTCAGCCATGGCAAATGGCGATCCGTACCTCAACCTGTGCCTTTGACCTGCAGCTTACTAATGCTTGACGTTCCCTATGCGGTTATCTATCACCGTACAATTCTATGTGAGTGGTGGGGAGGCCTCGGTTTCATCTTTTTGCCCGCCCCATGGTTTATTTGTCATTGAGCAAAAGTCATGATGGTATTTACACCTCAGACTTCCTGGGATCGGGATCATCGCATTCAATCCTCGTCTTTCTTTAGCCTCCTTTCTATTCATCAAAGCATTACCCACGTTATACATGTTGCAAGATGTTTACGCGGCAGTCAGCCCCGATCCGCAATGACTACAATGGATACAAGCTTACCACAGTGGCGATCGTTTTCATGGTTATGGAAGTTGCCTTTGTTGCGCTACGCTTTCTGGCCCGACATATCGCAAGAACACCATTTGGTCTGGACGATTTCCTTATCGTACCTGCACTTCTGTTCTGCTGGGGTATTTGCATACATGCTCTAGGTATGTCCATTGTATTAAACATTCCACCGCGAGCTCTGATTGTTGGAAAGTAATGGTATATGCCTGTGGAGTGGGACATCATGCAACTTATATCCTCGCCACCAATCCTGCGACATATATCAGCTGGGCAAAATCCGCCGTGGCAGTAGAAGTCATCTATTGCACTTCCGTTGTTTTTCCGAAACTGTCGATTTTAGCCATGTATCTACGCCTCTTTGTGGTTAAAAGGGTATATCGCTACATCATATTCACCCTTATGTTCATCGTTGCAGCCAACGGGGTAGCGGGGGATTTTACATCGTTACTCTCCTGCCGACCACTTGCGACAAGATGGAATCCAGCTCTTGGTGGTGATTGCATCAACGTCACAAATTACTGGCGCTTCATCAGTTTGGCAAACATCATCAGCGATATAGCAATGCTGGTGTTTCCGCTGCCCTTCATCTGGAAGTTGCACGTTTCTCCACCCCAAAAGGTTGGCTTGACGATCTTGTTTCTCACCGGAAGCTTGTAAGTGTTCCTTCAATTGGCTTTACACACCCCATTCAGACTAGTATATCGACGCGCAAAAAATTGCTGACATGCTACCGAATTCAATAGTGGCTTGGTCTCTTCCATCATCCGTTTCACAATCTTCTTCCAAAACGAAGCCTTCGTTGATGGCACATGGGCATCCGTAAACCTTATGACGTGGACGTTAATCGAGCCTGGCATTTACATAATTGCTGCCTGCCTTCCGAATCTACGAGCGTTATGGCTTCCCTGCAAAGACAAAATACCGTCGTTTTGGTGGTCCCATGCGTCAACATCAACTACAAGCTCCTCAAGCAAACGCCCGAAGTACATTGAGCTCGGTATGAGAAACAACATCGATCGTACCACAAAACCGTCAGCTTCTTCAAGGGAGGTTTGGGAAGGTTATCATTCTGGACCGAGATCGGATAGGAGTATTACATAGTCACTCCGCGGCGATACGTCAGAGTGAAGTCTACGGTTATCAAACGCAGAAGCCGCAAAGCCTCTGTTGGATGCAGAGCTATACAGATAGGTGATTTCATAAAACGTGGGCTTGAAAAGCTGCTGAGCCTGGTGCATACGGCTACAGACCGATAAAGACCTACAACACCATTACTCATGTGAGACATGAGACCGGAACAGTAAGGCTTCACTTGAGTCTTCTCTCATGTTGTGCGCGTTACGGTTCCTAGGGTGGCGGTTCTTACCTCGTGTAGTTCTATCAATGCTCAGAAACTTCATTATTGGTGTCAAGAGCTTGGGAAACATCGACGGGGTTTTGTACTATCTCTTGGTGAATTTGGTAGGATGGCCAACGAAATCTAAATCAGTGTATTCGTTCAGCTTTCAAGGGAAGATCTACCAAAGCATCACTGATGTAATATGAGGGGGTTAGCTACAAGCTGGGGCAAGCGCAATAGGCAAGAGCCAGTCAAATAGTAAGGTTTTGAGGCTGCATCAAGGTTGACAGATTGCTCATCCGATACCAATCGCGAGCCGTGATTGAAAAGCGATAGTGTTTCGGTGCCATCAAATATTGTTGAGGACAGGAAAGAGGCAACTTTAGATGGCGCTATACTCTACTAAGCATGTAGACTGCATGTCGAATCTTTGACTAAATTGTGTTAGGACTTCCTGCATAGGCTTATCACTCCCTGTCGTCCATTTTGTTTGGAACGTATGCCATGCATCTATACCATGCATCCTGCACACTATGCAGACTACGGCCACACAGAACAATGCATCGCAGATCCATGTACCGAACGGAAATAACTAGCGAGCTCAGCAGCGATCTGTCGTACCATGATTCGCGGAGCCGCCGCCTTGGAATAATCCTGGCCGGTTCTGAAGGATTACGAAGTTACTTTTGACACGGACAGTACCAATGAGGTATGTTACCCCCGCGGGCTCCACCTCCGTACTGTACTTCAAAATCCCTAATCGCAGGAGCTGTGCGTCAAGGACTCAACGCTCCGCCGACTTGCGTCCCTAGCTTAAGATTGCTGCGCCGCCATCAATGCATCTACGTATGGTCAATTTCCCAACCTCCAAAAGCGCTCCTATCAAGAACAGACCACTGGCAGGAGCCTTTCGTATGACCAAGGTAGCATTGGGAACGCCCACTCACCAAGCTGCAAGACACACCTCAGGATCATACATATTCTCGACCAATGCGAATGATGGAAAGAATCCTAAGGAGTCTTCGGAGCGGTTTCAAATACAATTTGCTTCATCAGAAGAGTGAGCTAGAAGTCCTCAAAAGTCCGGAATCCACACTATGAGCACCCCAGTACCTAAGAAACCTTTCAAAGTGATCGTGATCGGTGCCGGAGTGACTGGGCTGACTCTATCTCATGCTCTCAACAAAGCCAAGATAGAGCACGTGGTACTTGAGAGAGGTGATATTGCTCCATTACAAGGATCAAGTATTGGCATTCATCCGCATGGATGTCGAATTTTGGATCAGCTCGGATGCCTGCAAGATGTGGAACGACTATGTGTTCCAATGAAACAATTTGTCAATCGCCTTCCTAATGGACAACTCTTAAGTCGCAGTGATTTCTTCGACTTCATTGCAAAACGGTAGGCCGCTTTTACTGACATGGTTCGTACTCGTAAGCTATTGCTGACGCTCAGTCCAGGAACGGATATGACTTTCTGAATGTGGAGCGCCGTGCCTTTCTGCAGACGATGTCTGATTGCCTACCGAAGAACGCATTAGTCAAAACGCAACAACGCATATCCAGAATTATTCAGGATGACGAAGGAATCAGAGTTGTTCTTGCAGATGGGACGGTAGAGAAAGGGGACATCGTTGTAGGCTGTGACGGCGTCAACAGCATAGTGCGGAACGCCATATGGGCACATGCCAATGAGGCGGTCCCTAATTACATTACGTCAACTGAGAAAAGAAGTGAGTCTCGTATCCGCACTTTCGAATGCTGTTAATCTTCCACAGCCTTGCAAACCACCTACAATTGCCTTTTGGGTATAGCACCCACACCCGCTGGTTTGGGCACTCGAGATATGACATGTGTCAATGAGCACGGCTTTTCGTTTTTGTTTCTCTCGCAACCTAAACAGATCTACTTCTTCGTCTTTTCCAAAATGCCAAAACAAACTAGAGGGCCATATCAACAACGCTGGACAAAGAGAGATGCGGAAGAAGTTGCAGACAAGGTAAAAGACCATCCTGTTTCAGATTCCCTGCTGTTCGGTGAACTTTGGAGAACTCGCATTCGTGGCCAATTGGTATCTATTGAAGAAGGTGTCTTCAAGCACTGGTATTCTGGAAGGATGGTGCTGGCTGGAGATGCGGTGCATAAGGTATAATATTCTCTACAGGGCTCTCTACGCTTAGCACAGCTCTCGCGACTAACCTATTTTGATGTAGGTCACGCCTAATTTCGCCTTGGGCGGAAATACAGGCATGGAAAGCGTTGCTGTCCTGACGAATGAGCTCTACTGCCTGCTTGAGACAACGTCTCAGGGAAGGCCTACTGAGCATGCTATAACATCCGCGTTCCAGCGATACCAAATTCAACGTGTTCCACGGGTTCGGAAGATCCACTTTCTTTCTGGACTGATAACGCGTCTACAGGCCTGGGATGGGATCCTCATGAGGTGCATGGCGCGATGGATTGTGCCACTCCTTATTGGCGATGAGAGGATCGCTGATCAGTTGGCTTACCTGATCAAAGACTCGCCCAAACTGGACTTCGTCGAATCCATGTCGAGAAAAGGTACTATAGCTTGGAGTGACGAGAAGCTTAGGTCGGATCCAGAATATAGAGGGTCAGAAGCTTTTGACATTCGGCGACTGTTGGCACTTGCGGCAGCTTCTGCGCTGATCATGACATGTATATATTGGCGTTGGGGTATTGTGAGCTCTGAGGGAATAACTTGATCCTAGCTCGATAAATTTAGATAAGGATCGGTGGGACGCATATCCAAGCGTTAAAAACGCACTAGCACAAATACTACCGATGAAACGCTGTTCGTAGTATATCCGCAATACCACATGGACTGCAGTAGTGCGAACATGGTTGTGCCCCAGAACAGCGGGCTCTGCGGGGTATCTCTCTGCCATCCCACCTAATCTACTTTCGATTTATAATTAAGTCAGGTGGCAGCCTTTCGATACCCACATCGAAGCATCCCATTGCACCTCACGCTGCCTCCTCAGGTAGTAATACGTTCAGCCTCCAAGGACAATTTCTTTTCCCCAGACAGAATCTTATACCTACCAGTGATATAAAAAGATTGCGAACATGAAATCCGTAATTATCAAGGAAGTGGGAAAAGCTGAATTGGCAGATATCAAGGAACAATCTATGAGACCAGACTATATCAAAGTCAAGACTGTGGCAGTGGCGTTGAATCCAAGTACTCACGAGCTTTGAAACTGCTTGCCAGACTTACTGACAAGCTTAGCTGATTTCCAACATACGGATGGTGTTGGCCCAGTTGGTGGCATTTTAGGTAAGCAAATTTGTAGCACACCCATCCGTTCTTTCAGATACCTGAGCCGCTCTGTCACAGGCTGCGATCTGTCGGGCATCGTGGAAGAAGTGGGTTCTGCATGCAAAACAGACGTTAGGAAAGGGGATCGTGTGTTCGGTGTCTGCCATTGTGCGAATCCTGTACGTCTTTCTCTTATCTCTGTCTTTGCATACGGTGCTGAAGCACTGTCCAGCAACAACTTGAAGATGGTGCTTTTGCAGAATTTGCCATGGTGAAAGATGGCCACTTGGCCAAGATTCCGGAGGGTAAGAGCTTCGAAGAGACTGCTTCATTGGGAGCTGGCGTTACAACCGTTGGACAAGCGCTCTATCATAATCTGAAGCTACCATGGCCCACAGAACCTGCGGAAGAACCGTTCCTCATCTTGATCTATGGAGGGAGTACAGCAACCGGCACACTGGCCATACAGCATGCCAAATTGTAAGATTGATCTTCCTCCTTTTCCCATGACACTTTGACCAAGCGCAAGACTTACTCAGTGATTGCACCCCTCAGGTCGGGCGCTGTAGTAATCGCCACTGCGAGCCCAAAGAATTTCTCCCTTGTCTTATCATACGGCGCCAATGCTGTGTTCGATTACCACGACCCCGAGTGTGGCTCCAAAATTCGTGCCTTCAGCAACAACTCTCTGCGATACGTCTTGGACTGCATTTCAGTAGAATCCTCGTACAAAATCGATGCTGCCGCCCTGTCAACGGACACTAGCCAAGAACTCCACTGCCTTACGCTGCTGCCACCAGACAGCTGGCCCTCTGAGCGAAAGGATGTAAATGTACGCTGGATGCTAGCGTATACTTCCTTTGGGGAGGAGTTCTTCAAGTTTGGAGCTACTTATCCTGTCTCATCAGAGCACTACGAGGTGGGTGTCAATTTCTGGAAGCTTAATGGAAAGCTTTTGAAAGAAGGGAAAATCAGAACACATCCTGTGACGGTTAGGGAGGGGGGGCTGCTGTCAGTTCCTGAAGGGTACGAGACTCTTTCACCGGAATGTGACAGCCACTTCTACTGACTTCCTTGACCCTAGGATCAATGAATTACGCCATGGGAGAGTCAGAGCCACAAAACTGGTTTATCGAGTAAGTGACACTCCAGGGTTGACCTTTGGTCAGTCGGAGAAGCTTTAGGCATAGCTTTAAGTCAGCGAACACCACTGCTCTTGACCTGAGGCGATCACGCTTAAAGCGGTGGGCTAAGCTTTGAGTATTGGGAAGTGTGGTACATACAAGATTCTTTGATCGATTCTGAGCTGTAGGAATTTGAAATAGTTGTACACCCCGCTCCGATGCATGGGCATGCCCGGATTGATGCGTGTACATTCTAGCTAAACTGGCCATAACCTAATGAGCGGTTTTTGTACGACAGGAGAGATATGTATTTAGTACTGAGCCATATCACGCCATTATTGGGACAAAAGTCTGCTGATCGAATAGGACGTCTTGCTTAATCTCCAGTAGCCCTCCACTTGATCAAATTCAATGATTTGACCAACAATGACGTCGTATTCCATTGAGAAAGACTACGCAAATGAGATATGTAGCCAACAAGACGTCTTACTGGTTAAGCACCTACCAATTGACAAATGAACCGTGGTGATTAGCCAAGTAGGCATCGGTTGACGGTATAAGACATCACAATGGACCTCGTCGCTGCGGCTATCACGGCTCACGATTGTATACAGCCAGGGCGGCCAAATAGCAGCAGTGACTGTAAGAAGAACGCGCTCACACAGGCCAAATACTATGGTAACGGTGTGCTAGAGCTAGAAACGTCGCTAACTGCTGCTGCCGCTGTAGCCACAGAGACACTGTACCTATTGCCGCCGCAGTTTCCGTTAAGCAGTGATCAATGTCAGAGGAAAGGTATTGCTTAAGTTTGGCAAAGCTTGCCGTGTGTATTGTTGCAGATATCGATAGGTTGGTAGTCGGATATATAGATAGATAGTACTTTGCAAGTTTATAAACCAAACGCTAACTGCCGCCAGCTAAGAATAATATTTAGCGAGAAATATAAGTAAAAGTCAATCTAGTATATATAATAGCTAGTAAAGTATATATAAGATAATAGATATATATTATTTAATTAAAGTATATTATAGATTACTTAGTAAATATACTAAAAGAACTTATATTTTAAATTTAGTAAAAGTTTTAATTAAGATTTAGATTATAGAAAATATAGTAATATAATATATACTTTTATTTTAGAACTAACTTTAAAGAATTAAATACTATAAAAAAAGAATAATATATATATATATAGTAGCTAATAGCTATATATATTATAATAATTTTCTTTTCTCTTTAAAAAATTACCTTTAAGTCTATAGAATATAATATCTTTATTTCTATTATATAATATCTATTTTTAGCTTAATAAATATCTATAAATATTTATAGAGATATAAGAAAAATAAACTATAGTATTATAGAATATTATAGTATAGACTATTATTAATAATAATAATAGTTATAATATTACTATAACTATATTATATAATAGAGTAAGTTTTAATATTAGAATTTAAAGCGAGTTAATCTATAAAGTAGATTTTAGAGTAAGTTTAGACCTTAAAGGAAAAACCGCCCTAAAATCTAATCTAATAATAGTTTTTAGAGTATAATAGAGTAAACTATTAGAAGCTAAATATAAATATCTAGATATATTATTTAGACTATTCTTAGTTATAATATATAATATATATTATATAATTATATAATATACTTTATAATATACTCTAGAGCTTCTAGATATAATAATTAGAATAATAGTTAGAATTTATAACTTGTTATAAAGATAAATATACTCTATATATACTTCTAAATCTACTTAGAATTTTAGTAGATTTTAGAATATAAACTAAAAAACTACTTTAAAAGAAATTACTTTACTAAATAATAAATTAATCTATTTAGAATAGTTTATTAAATTACTTTTAAATTTAATAAATTAACCTAAAATACTTTATTACGTAGTATAACTATAGCTATAGTTATATTATTATTATAAATACTATATCTACTAACTATAAAATATAAGAATTTCTTTTATATAAAACTTTCTATTTATTTTCTATAACTATATATAATTTATAAGCTTTTTCTTTAGTATTTATTACTTTATTATATAGATATTATATATATATTTTATTTTCTTAAAAGTTTCTTAAAAGTTTCTCTTCTATTACTTATATAAGAACTTTATTTAATATAGAAAGTATTATAAACTATTTCTTACTAGCTCTTTATATATAAGAGATAATTATTAAGAATAGCTAAACTAAATTATTAAACTTCTTTTTTAAACTTACTATTTTTTAAATTATTAAATTATTATTTTATATATCTATATATTACTTACTACTAGTAAATATAAAATAAAATAAAATATTAACTATAATACTTATATATTTAATATAGTCTACTAGTAATATTATTTTATTACTATATTTATAAACTAGATATAAGCTTAATAGCTAGTATACTTATTTTTCTAGTATTTAAACTACTATAATAAATTAACTACTTATTTAACTTAATATACTATTTATTATTTATTAAATTTATTATTTATTAAATTTATTATTTATTAAATTTATTATTTATTAAATCTATTATTAATATATAGTAGTAGTACTAGAAAATAATCTAGTATTACTAGCTTTATATAAGTACTAGTTCTCTACTATAACTTACTATAAGAGAAATATAATAGTATATACTATTTATACTATAAATTATTAATTATTCTATAAACTTCTAGTAGTCTAGATATTATACTTTATTTCATATATCTATCTATTAGAGTAGTATTACTACTATAATTATATAGCTTAATAGTATATTTATTAAATAAATTTTCTATATTCTTAGTTTTTAAGTTACTAAGTATATTATTAAGTCTAAAATAAAAGAAGCTTTACTACTTTAAATTTTAAGATTACTAGAGAATTATAAGAAAAGAAAGAAAGCTTTACTATTAATTATTTCTTTCTTTTTCTATAGTTTTCTTTAGCTCTTCTATTAATCTTCTAAGTTTTATTATTTTATTATTTAAGTACTAGAACTACTATAATATTATTAGTTATTCTATAATTACTATAATTATCTTTCTTTAGATTAGTATTATCTAAGAATAAGTCTTTTCTATTAAATCTTACTCTTATACTTACTTTTATTACAGCCTTCTACTTCTTAGTAACTTACTTATATAATTAGTATTATACCTAGGTTAGTCTTATTAGAGAGAAGTATTACGGGAGTAAGGTATAGTCTTTAATAGATATAGTTAGGTCTAGTATAATCTAGTATAGTAACTATTTTTAGATAACTATAAAAGTTATAATATAAGTTAAATATAAGGTTCCTATCTACTTAGGTAAATACGCTAAATATATAGATATAGAAAACCTAGTACTTAGGGTACTTGTAGTAAGTTAGGTAAGTTCTACTCGCTCTACTTATAGTAAGCTAGTAAGTAGTTAGGTAAGTACGCTCGCTCCGCTTACGCCTAGTAAGTTATTAAGCTTTATTAATAGTTATCTAACTACTCCTAATACTATTAACTCCTAATACTATCCCCTTTTCTTACTAGTATTTATCTTTAAATATTATTAGTTTAAATTCCCTACTTAGTTCCTTTCTCTTTATAAGGGTACTACGTAATAATATAGCTATTAAGTACTATAAACGGTACGTATATATATATAAGTAGAACTCTCTATTCTTATTAATAGTAAGACTAATTACTACCCTTCCCTTTAAGGGGAATTCCCTCCTCTATATATTATAAGTAAATAGGTAGCGTAGTACTATTATATACTATAAATACCACGTTAATAATAATATTATATCCCTAACTAGTCCTTATAATTATCTCCCTATCTAGGCTCTTAGGCTTTAAGAGTATAAAAGGGTATAATTTATAGAAGATACTCCTTTAATAATAGAACGTAATTCTATTAAGAGCGTAATATAAGATTAACTATTAGGCCCTCTAAGCTAAGCCTTAAGGAATATATAATCTTATTAAATTATAATAATTACGGATAATACTCTTATATATAATCCTTATATTATAATATATTCCTATTATACTTCCTATTATTCTTTATTAATTTATTCTAAAAGTAGTTAGAAGTCTTAGTAATTTAAAGTAAATAGGAAGTTATTACTATTAAGGGTTTACTAAGTACTTAAGGCGTACCTTCTTTATATAACTTTAATATTATTCTTTTAAATATAATATCTTTATTAAAGAATGGATTTAAGACGGAAATTAACGGCGGCGAGCTTATAGAGCGACGAAGCGTTTAAGAAACGCGGATAGATAAACGACGGTCCTAGGGACCCTAATAATAGCTACTACAGCGGTAGTAGTACTAGTAATAGGGGTGGTAGTAGCGGTATTAGAGGAGGACGTAAGGGAACGCGTAGTAGTTTCCTAGTAATTTAATAATAACTGGTAACGCAGGAATAAGCATTTCAGGTATACTATAATAGAGGTAATACGCGGGGAAGAGATAGGAAGAAGGATACCTATCCTTTTATAGTAGCGGGCGGATAGTTAGTAGTCGCGTTTAGAATAAATACGGTAATATAAGATATACTATATAAGGATATTAACGCGTTATAATAGGCGATAATAAAGGCCGGCCTTAACTAAATCAAGGCTATATTAAGAGGGATCTAGTAGGATAATAAGTACTTTAAAGAAGAGTAGAAATATAACGTGTAAGGCCTATATAACCTCTCTAGTATATCGAATATATCGAGTATATCTCACGTGTCTAACGCGTATATACGATTAGGATCCCCCTCTTATACCGGGCTATAAAGCTAGGTAGCGTTAATACTAACGACGCGAACTATAAGTAGCTAGAACCCCTACTTATAAAGCTAGGTAGATACACGCCGTATAACGCAGCTTCTTATTACGCTAATAGATAGTATAAAGAGAGACTCTACGAAGGATATAACGAGCGAGAGGATTATTATAGCTTTCTAATCGCTTAAATACCTAGACACTTCGAAGATTATTACTTTAAGGAGGTTAAAAAGCGGGGATATATAGCTAGAGATAGCCTGTATAAAGGATAGGGAACGCCTTAAAAAGAACTTAAGATAGGTTAAAAAGACGTAGTACTTAGTTATAATAATAAGGAAGTTATTCGGGGTAATAGTATACGGTATAAAAGCCTCGGTCTTTAATACTAAGGACTAGGGCGCCGTAAAGGAGAGGATCGAGCGGGATAATAAGGTCTTATATAATAACCTTAAAGTAGTTTTAACCCGCTAGCTAATTAGGTCCTATTAGCTAATAAAACTATATTCGTCTCTTATAGTCTTCGTAGTTATATCTAAGTCGGTAGATACCTTAATAAGGTAAGGGCTAGTAGAAGCTAAGGAGCTGAAGACGGTTAAGAGGTACGAGCTGAAGGCTCGTATACTCTAATACTTTAACTGCTAGGGGTATAGTTATATAGCGCGTGGATACTCTAATAGGACGTCTTATATAGATTATAAGAAGGAGCACGATATAAGGAGTTATAATAATAAGGAACACGGTACGTAGAGGTACTATATAGCGTATAAGAAGCCTAGACACTCCGCCTAAGAGAAGGGATATTAGATACGGATAAAGGAGAAGTATTAGGCTTTATAAAAGATTATTATAAAAGCACCGTTATACGGTATATAACGAGAAATAATAAAGTAGACGACGGTAGACGCCGAAGGCTTTACTATAATCGGGCCTAGGAAGAGGAAGGTAGTAACCGACTTATTATTAAGTAGTAGGACCCTGAGCGGAAGTTAAGGACCTGGGGTTACCCCTAGGTTAAGGGTAGGGAGGCTACTAATATTCGCTTCGCCGAGGTTCGCTGCGACTAAGCTAGGGTAGACTACTCTAGAGATTATAGCCCGCTTAATTATAGTAAGGGATATTAATATACTTATAAATGGTTTAAATAGCAAGAACCTACTTAGGAGTCTTAGTAAGCTAAGTATATCTAGTATATTAAATATATTGAGTATATCTAGGATATTAAGTATACCTAGTAAATTAAATATATCTAGTATATTAAACGTATCCTTAGGCACGTTAAGCCTACTAGACGTGCCGAATATATCTAGTATATTAAACGCGCTAAGATACTAGAATAGTAGTATAATAGAAATGGAAGTAGACCTAAACGTATAACTCTAAGTAGATCTCTAAGATACTAAGCCTAAAGATCTTATAGTATAATATCTAAGATAAACTTAGTATAATAACCGCCCTATTAACGGATAAGCGGGTATAGGATATTAATATCCTAGTAATCTAGGAACTATACTATAATAATAGGAATAAGTCCTCTTATAACCTAAGCTCTAGTACCTTCTACCTAGGGTATAGGGCTGGGAGGGATATACGTACATGCTTCTATATTAATAAGAGACTCGATATAGAAATATAGGAGGTTAGCTATATATCACGCGATATAACGGTCTTAACTCTATAAATAGGTAGAGGGGCTATTCGGGTTTATAGCGCTTATAACTTAAGCCTATTATTAGTTATAAACGATAATCCTTTATATATCCCTAATATAAAGGAGCTTAGTAATACCGGGGAGCTTATCCTCCTTAAGGATTTTAACCTCTACTACCTAAGTTAGAATAACCCTAGGAGGTTCTTATACTACTTAGAGGTAGATAAACTAGCCGAGCTTATATTAGGACGGGGAATAGAGCTTCTCCTACCGGAGGGATCGGTTATATAACGGGCGCGCGGTTAGGAGAGCGCTATTAACCTAATATTCGCGACACTACTCCTATTAAACGCGACTATAGAATATAGGGTCGCCCCGGAATTATAATATAGGTCTAACTATCTACTAATCCTTATAATATTAGATATATAGGCGCTAGACTAGCTAGAAGTAAAACGGCGGTTATAGAAGACGGCTAACCCTAAGGAAATAGAGAAGGGTACCTAAGCCCTAGACGTAGCTCTCTATACAAGACCCCTACGAATAGTAGCGGAGGTTAATAACTACCTAGAATAAATACTCTAGGGGTTTAAAGAGATTATCGAACAGGCTGTCTTATAAGCGAAACTAGGCGGGCGGGCTAAATTATTCTAGAACCTAGAATACGCGCGGACTACCCGCTGGGTACTAGCCGTTATAAGAAGCTTTCGGAAGGACCGTAGCGCGCTAATAGAAGAGGCCTAGCGCCGAATAAGGAAGGAGAGGGACAAGGCTATTACTAGAGCAAAGACCCTGTACTTCCGAGAGGGAGTATATAAGGCGGCGGAGTTACTAAAGGGTATATAGAGTCTGGCTAAGTAGGTATAAAACGATAGTATACGGCTACGGCCGCTACCTAGGTTCCCCCTATTAAGTATAAGGGATAGTAGACAGGCTAGAATGTTTAATAAGAAGGTATCTACGCTCCGTAAGACCTTCTTCCCTCTACCCCCTTAAGCGGATCTAGAAGATATTATAAAGGTAGTCTACCTAGATCTAATCTATAATAATAACAAGATTATAGAGTATAAGGTATATAAGGCTATCTATTACCCGGCCTAGGATAAGGCGCTAGGCCTAGATAGTATACTAAATAGGTTTATTCGTATAATCTCCGGGGGACTCCTAGGTAAGATTACCCACCTATTTAATGCGTGTTTCTAGTTAGGATACTACCTAAAAGAGTTTAAAAGGGCTAATACAATAATCCTCTAGAAGCTAAAGAAGGAGAATTATACGGAACCGAAGTCGTATTAACTAATAGCGCTATTAAATACGCTCGGAAAGGCCCTTAAGATAGTAGTTACGGGGAGACTAAGCGACTATACTAAAGATTATAACCTCTTACCCCTAGAGTAAATAGGGGCTAGAAGAAAACGGTCTTGCGAGATAACGCTTGAGACTATTATTAACGCTATTTATATAGTCTAGGACTATAAGAAGAATAATATAGCTAGCCTACTATTATTAGATATCGCGGGAGCCTTTAATAACGTCTTATATTAGAGGCTCCTCTATAACCTTAGGAAGAAGGGAGTACCCGCGCGAATTATTAACTGGACGGGGAGCTTCTTTATAAACAGGTTTATATCCTTAACGTTAGGTACTAGGACGAGCGTAGTAAAGTAGGTAGAGATAGGTATACCGCAGGGATTACCGATCTCGCTTATACTATTTCTATTCTTTAATACCCCCCTTATTAAGGCTTATTCTAGGACTAACCTTCAGCTCTAAGTAGGTAGGTTTATCGATGATATCTACCTCCTAGCGTACGGTAATACTATAGAGTTAAACTACAGGACCTTAGAACGCGCTTACTAGCTATACCTAGAATAGGCGAATATATATAAGGCTAACTTTACCCCGTAGAAGTATAAGCTAATCTATCTTTCGCGG
>JAABUN010001608.1_pt1 | contig 47935 bp, 45 predicted proteins | sample 5559311 | NCBI WGS metagenome assembly JAABUN01 (sample SAMN10711877, study PRJNA513370) | rock metagenome | isolation source: Antarctica rocks | place: Antarctica: Victoria Land, Siegfried Peak sud
AGTAGTCAACGTTCTTCGGTTTGCTAGACTTGTCCAAGGCGCATCTCCAGAATTGAGTTTCAGCAACCCTATTCTGTATGGATGTGCCTTCCTAACTTCGTAGTAGGGGTTTTCGGATAGGCTCTTACACAAGATGGCGGCTCTAGCTTGCGGTACTCACCATTGTCTGTAAGAATTCCTACAAAAAAAATGTGCTGATTATTGTATTTTTATATAGCTTTATACGCAAACAACAGTCGCTTTGGGGGAAACCTCATGCTAGTATTGCAAAGATGCCGCTTATCGATGTCCCGTATAGAGCGTTAAAATTGGCGCATTTTAGCAGTACACCGTCATAAGAAGAACGACTTTTAATTGGCGGCACGCCACCTAGCTAGCGGGCGTACCTCGCTAGAATGAAAAAATGGGGGAAAGATAGATGAAGAAAGTTCAAGGATTAGTCCTAACACTATTGGTAGCTTTCATGATGGTAGCTGGCAGTGCCATGGCACAGAGTCAGCAGCGGACAGGTGTCGGTCAGCTTGTGTCGGGCCTGATTAACGTCAACGTTGGGGCTGTTGCGGTAAACATCGGTGATATTACCCTCAACGACTTAGTTGACGTCGAGGATGTGCTGAACAACAACAATGTTGAGGTCCTTAACAACGTACTTAACAGAAGCCCAATCCTTAGCGACAACAGCGACATCCTCACCAATCTGCTGCGCAATGCTGACCTCATTACAGATAATCAGGTTGTAGTAGGCGTTCTTAGCGGCGGCCTGTTCGTAATTCAGTAAAGGCGTTGATTCTGACGAACTTTTGCTCTGTAGGAGTTCGCTGGCGGTAGTAAGCATTAAAGTATCCGGCAACGGCAGAGGGTGGCCTTACATGGTTGCTTTCTGCTTTTGTCATGTATGTATGCACCATGAAGGTTTACGTGATTGGATACAGTGACAACGCGCGTTGTAATTCCGAATCTTGAGTCAGCCGCTTGAAGAACTTTGTTTTTAGTTGGCATCGCGCTATATGTGCGTGTCCGGCGCTCTGTCTGTTACTGGCATTAGTGACGGTTTATGCTCGGCCGCTTGACGACATGGGGCAGGCAGTGGACGAACCCCACCTGCAGGAGTTCAGACTTTCGGCCCAGCATACTTTTCCACTGGACCTGCGGATATCAACCAACGTAAACCCGTATATGTTGCCGACTAACTTTGTGGAGGGACTTGGAACACTCAGGTGGGAGGTGTCAGGCGAGGGTAAGTTATGGGAAGAGGATCCTGGAACTTTGCAGCTCCGCTTTGGGACCCTTCCGAATGTTGGCAACCGCGATAACTTCATTGACTATAGTCAACCCAACTTTCGCCTGACGCTTGGCGAGCAGAGTTCTTCACTCTCGACCTTGGTTAGCGGTGACACTAGCTTTGGTTTAGACGTTCAGGGAACATTACGGCTGACGTCCGAACTAAACCTCGATGCGCATGTTCTAGCCTATACCGGTGACGACGGGGGAAACTTCGGGTTACGCATAGCGGCACCGCACCTTGCCCAGACCGAAGCCTCTATCAACGTACTGGCCAACCCCGGCAGGCGCGACACGCTGCTCAGTGGGCAGCTCCGTATCTTTCCAAAGGTTGAGGGGCTCGAGACACTTGATTTTGGGGTTGAGTATGGCCTTCAGCTTAGCGACGTCCCCACCACTCATGCTATCGACCTTAACGCCGCCTTGGCTGAAGGACCCCATAGCGCAACCCTGAGCTATCAGCAGACCGATGCCGGATATAGAGATGCGTCACAGTACAGCTCCAAATTAAAAGTAGACGGCGAGCTTCAACTTAATGACGTACCAGAAGTTAACGCCAGCGTGCGGCTTCGCCAAGAGGTAAGGCACGAAGCGCGTCAATCTCGTTTAGCTATACCTGAACGCTACAATCTCCAAATTGGTGGGACGTTCAGCGGAAATATTGAAGGTGTAGACCTATCTCTTGAATACGACAACACCAACGAGGTTACACCTCAACAGGATAAGAGCAGTCAGCGTAATGACCTAAGTTTCGGCGTCGGTGTGCCAATCTCTGATGGTTTCTACATGTATCAGTCTCTTGAATGGGAACAAGAGTTGGAGCCGGGAGAGTTGTACGACAACTTCCTTTACAGTATCGAAGCTGATTTGCCCATATTCAAGGGAAATGTACGGCCTCAAGTCGCGTTGGGTTACAACCTACGAAATAGTACTTTTGATGTCTTTAACATTGGCGCGAATTATTTTGGACTAATTACGGACACGTTTGATCTGTTTGCCGGAAGTGGCTTCTACTTGACCGACGAGACTTTCTTTTACCTCATTGCAGGTGGTTCCTACGGATTTGAGGATGGTCAGGCACTGAGCTTCAATGCTTCAGTCTTTCTTTTCAGCGATTTTGAACCCCTGGTAGAGCTTGGCTTAGGGTACAGCTTACCCATTAAAGTACCGATAGGCCACCAGCTGGGCCACCGTATCAAATCTTCAGCATCCTCGGCAAAGCAAACAGCCAAGTGATAAATGCCGCTCGAGGTAGCAGCGGCTCGCGGCATTACAGGGAAGTGATAAAGGCTCACCTGCTATATCGCTATTTCCTTGACCTTTACTACAAGAAGGGGCAGATACTAATCATATTTTGGAGAACGAACATTCTCCAAAATAGAAAATTCGTCCACGTCGAACAGTAGTATTTACTTGGGTACTAAGCCTAAAAGCAAATAAGGTATAGAACCTACGACCTTGACTATGAGAATCTAAAACTTAATATAGCTTATGGACCTCCATGACATTCCCCTGACAACCCGTAGACCTGTTACGGTCAATCCCGCTTCTGATACTGTGCTGAGCCCTTTTATGTCAACGAACCGTATTTTCTCACTTCTCTTCTTACTTTGCGCGTTTTTTGCTTTGTTCAGCTTTGCGCTGTATTCACTTCTCTACCTAGTGGGCGACTTTACGGGTTTAACCTCCCTCGTCAATTTGTTTAGCGTCGATCTCGAGAATTCTATCCCGACCTGGTTCAGCGCGCAAGTCTTGTTTCTCTGCGCCGCAGTGCTGTACCTGATCTTTGTTAATAGGCGGAATTTAACAGGAGGCTTCACGCGCCTCTGGCTCGGGTTGGCCCTTGTCTTTCTGGCCTTCTCGGTCGATGAAATTGTTTCGTTTCATGAGGGAATCGTCGGCGTCACGCTACACAACGCTTTTAACCTTTCAGGCATTTTGTACTTCGGCTGGGTCGTTCCGGCAGCGGCGTTTATCCTCTTTTTCGCTGTTATCTATCTAAGGTTGTTCCTAAATCTCCCCTCGAGGACGCGCTGGCTGTTTCTACTGTCAGGATTCGTGTACGTGGGCGGGGCGCTTGGGCTGGAACTGGTAGGGGGATACTATTTTGACCTTTACGGCGGCGAAAATATCGTCTACGCCGGGATAACGACCATAGAAGAAGCGATGGAGATGGTTGGAGCTGTTCTCTTCCTCTATGCTTTGGTGGACTATCTAAATCTCAGGTCTCCTGCTTTTTAGCACTACACAGCACAAATTTTTTCCAGCTACACGCGGGCAGTGTTTTTACAGAGGATATTCGCCTCTCTGATTTCAGCCTTTACTTGAAACGGCTTTGTCCTGTCTTCATCCCTCGGACTCCAGTCTCCTAGGTAGCGACGTCTCCCCTGTTCAGCCTTCGTCACCGACCTTCCGGTGTGAACAACTGCTAACTGCTTGCGGATGCGGATAGGCGCTCGTACATCTAAACTGAGCTGGCCGAACCCGGTTTAGCGCCTATTTCTAGGCCGCAACATCCACGCTTGAAACTTTTTCATACTCAAATAAGTACTTTATTTCACAACACTCCTGCTCGTGAAAAATTTGTTTACTCTTGGTTTACTTTCGTTAGGCTCTGGGTACGGTAACCTGACAGCTCACTGATGCTTTCTCGAGCTCAAGCCAAACGATATTACGAACGTCACGCGAAAAAGCAAGACGCGCAGGCTTTTTACGAAGACCCTCCGTTGGAACGGCTTATCGCGCACGCCCGTTTCGGCGCGGCAGAGCATGTTTTCGAACTGGGTTGCGGAACGGGACGGTTGGCGGAGCAGCTCCTTTCACGGTCCCTTTCGGCGCAAGCCACCTATCTGGGATACGACCTCAGCGAAACGATGGTGACGCTCGCTAGGGCGCGGTTAGCCTCTTTTGAGATGCGGGCACGCGTTTTAGTCACCGATGGATCGTTGCCCTGGTCTTTAGCTGCTGGGAGCATCGACCGAGTCGTGATAAGTTACGTACTCGATCTCTTGCCCGACGCCGAGATCACAGCGGTGCTCGCTGAGGCGGCGCGGGTCTTAAAGCCCGGAGGTCTCCTCTGCCTCGTCAACCTGACGGGCGGCACAACACCGCTTTCGCGCCTTAATATGTGGCGCTGGCGACTTCTTTACCGGGTCAACCCCTGGTGGGTGGGAGGTTGTCGGCCTTTAGCGGTCGGGCCACGCCTCGAGTCCCACACCTGGACGTTACAACGTCACGAGACGGTCGTCGCGGCGGCCGTCCCTTCCGAAGTAGTGGTCGCGAAGCGGACGAGCACGACCTAACAGGCTTGGAGGCTAATGCAGGGTACGCGCCGCCCACGCGAGGCGTTGCCCGACTGTGACCAACACAAGCCCGGCAAAGACACTGAAGAGAACGACAACCTGATCGGGCCAGATAAGAACAAGGCCGTAAAAGACCACGGTTTCCGCCCCCTCGATCAGACCGCTCGGCATCGTAATGCTGGTGTGTTCACCGCGTGCGCCCGCACCCTGACTACGTTTTTCTAAAAGCGCTGCCAGATAGAGCCACGACCCGCTGTTGAGGTAGTAGGCCGCGAGCAGTAACGCTAAACTCAGGTACCCTGAGGGAGATGGGTCGGCGGCAATGAGGGCGATGGGTAAGGCCGCGTAGATCACCGTGTCGAGCAAGATGTCCAGGTAACCGCCCAGATCGCTCTGCTTACGCTGAAACCGAGCGGCGCTCCCGTCGAGGCCGTCGAGCAGCCGGTTGCCGAGCCAGAGCCCGAGCGCGAGCCGCGGGGCGTGCGTAAGAACGGCTACCACGGCGAGCACCCCTACGCCGAAGGCGGCGAGGGTCAGCAGCGTCGGGTTGATCTGCCGGGTCAGGTGAGCGGCGGGTTGCAGCAACCGCTCCTTAGGGGGGCGTAACACTTTGTCGAGCATGGCGGCGTCTCCTGGGTCGTGGGCGTCTTCGGGGTTTAAGCTTACCCCAGCTAGTCAGCCGGTAGCCCAGTCTGCTGCGGGTGTGCTGAGGCGTCGGTCGGCGGTTTTGCAAAACGGTAACGCAAGAGAGCGCCCAGCTCACGGGGCAGTTTGGGGAGCGTCCCAAAGACGAAAGCGTCCGCCGCCTTTTTAATGCCTTCAGAAAGCACCGGGTAGGGATAGACCAGACCTGAAAGCTTGTAGAGCGACAGACCGTTATAGATCGCCGCCGTTAACAGTGAAATCATCTCCGAGGCTTTAGGCGCGACGATCGTCGCGCCTAAAACACGTCCGGTCAGACGCACTGCGTGAACCTTGACAAAGCCGCGCCCGAGCCCCTCGGTATAGCCTTTGTCCGTGTTGGCAAGGTCGATGTGAAGCGTTTTTATGAGCGCCGGGTGGTAGCGCGTGTGAAGTTCTGCAAGCGTCGGGCCGACGGCAGCGACTTCGGGGTCGGTAAAGGTCGCGTGCGGGTAGGGCGGCTCCTCGCCCCACGCAGGCAGAAAGGGGAACGCGACGCGACGCACCACGCGCCGCCCCTGCGCGTTCGCGGAGTGGGTATAGCTCGAGGCCGGGTTGACGTCGCCGATAGCAAAGACGCCCTCGACGTTCGTCCGACCGTACGCGTCGGTGGGGATACCTTCTTTACCGAACGTGACGCCCGCCGCCTCGAGCCCCAGCCCCTGCGTCGCAGGGACGCGCCCGACCGCCAGGAGCACCTTATCGACGCCGGTCAGCGTCCGTTTTACGCCGCTGTGCTCGAGCTCGAGTATCTGCGCAGCTTCATCGTAGGTAGTGGGTTGTGCACCGAGATAGAGGTCGATACCCGCTTCTACCATCGCGTCGGCAACGACTTTCGAGGCTTCAGGTTCAGACGCCGACAAAATTCGCCCGGAACGGCTCACCACACTGACCCGGCTGCCGAGCTTTCGAAACGCAAACGCCATCTCGGAGCCGACCACGCCCGCGCCGATGACGACTAAATGCTCGGGTTTGTCGGCGAGTTCGAACAGACTTTCGTTGGTCAGCGTGCGCGTTTCGGGCAGGCCGGGAACGGTGATACGCGCAGGTTTTGCGCCCGTGGCAACGACGATATGGGGGGCGCTCAGCGTCTGGACGCCACCCTTGCTGAGGGCGACCTCGAGCCGATCCGCACTTAAAAACCGCGCCCGCCCCTCGATAAAGGTCAGGTTGTCCGTGTTTTTGACCCAAGCGGTTTCTTCTTCGCGCAGATGGTTGCGTTTTTCCTGAACCGTCGCCAGGATGTCTGCCGGACTCCGGTCGCCCGGATAGTCAACGAGATGGATCAGCGTTTTCGACGGTATACACCCGACGTTGGTGCAGTCGCCGCCGACGTCTTCGGCCTCGACGAGCGCGACGCGTTTGCCGAGCTTGGCGAGCCCGACGGCGACCGTCAGGCCGCCCGAACCCGAACCGATGACGACCGTGTGAAAGGGTTCTGCGTAGGTCATGAAGCCTCCTCGGGGCCGTTACCACGCCGCCGCTCCCGCCGTTTCAGGAGCCTCGAGCCGAGCAGACTCAGCGCGAAGATGACAGCTGAGGCCACGAGCACCCGGGCGTCAACACTCGGCAGGCCGCTTGAAAAGTCGCCGTCGGTCGAAGCGCCGAACAGCACGAACGCGACGGTACCCGGAAGCGAGCCGAGCACCGTCGCCAGGATAAACGGCGCGTAACGAACCCGCAAAAAACCTGCAAGATAGTTCACCAGGTCGTAGGGCAAAAACAAAAAACGCATGGTCAAAACGGTTTCAAACGCGTTGTTACGGAGCCGCTCGGCGTACCCCTGCAGGCGGCCCTCACCAGAAGCAGCACCAGGCGCGGGGAGCACGCCACGCCCAAAAAAGGTCCCGATCAGATACGCCAGACTCGCGCCCAAGTTGGCCCCGACGATGGTGTAGAGAATGCCCGGCAGCGGCCCGTAGAGGAACCCGGCCCCGACCGTCAGCACGAGCGCGGAGAAAAAGATCAGCGGCCGCAGCGTGTAGAGCAAGATAAAAAGCAGCGGCCCGTAGGCGCTGGCTGAAAGAAACGCCGTGAGTTGCCGAAAGGTCGCCAGCGGTGAGAGGTCGTTACGGACGGTGTAGAGTACGTAGAGCCCGATCAGGATAAGCCAGAAGGCAGCCGCGAAGAGCTTTTGACCGTGCTGCTGCAGCCAAGAGGGTGGCGGCGCAGTATCTTCAGCCACAAGCCAACCTGCTTGGAAAACCTGCCGAGCATCGGTACCGTAGTGGTTTTGACAAGGGTGTCATCTCCTAACTCTAAAGGATCGTTTGGGTTCAGTTCCGTCTTCTATTTGTCACGCTTGTTTACAGTTCGGTTGGCACAATTAGGTTGGCGCGATTGGCTTGGCGCAAGCTCGGCGTTTAATTTGAGGGTTCTGTCTTAAAAACGACACGCCTTTTCGGTTGCGCCGTTTAGCTTAAAAGCAGGAGATCCTGATGACCCACTTGCAACCGCTATTTCCCAGACAACCCGTACCGAGCCTCGCCGTAGCGACCGTCGGTGGTGAACCGTGGCAGTTAGGCGCACAGACACCTGAAAACTTTACCCTGGTCGTGTTTTACCGGGGTTTTCACTGCCCCGTCTGCGCGAACTATCTCGCCGACTTGGAAAAAAAGCTGGGCGAATTTGAAAAACGCGGCGTAGAGGTCGTGGCGCTGAGTAGCGATACGCAGGAGCGTGCCGCGCGGTCTAAGGAAGCGTGGGGTTTGGCGCAGCTGACAGTCGGGTACGGTTTGGGGCTGGAAAAGGCCCGTGAATGGGGTTTATACATCTCGACGAGCCGGGGTAAGACCTCAGCGGGCGTCGACGAACCCGCCCTTTTTAGTGAACCGGCGCTGTACCTCGTCCGGCCGGATGGTACGCTCTATTTCGGCAGCGTTCAGACGATGCCGTTTGCCCGGCCGAACTTCCGTGAGGTGTTAGCGGCGCTCGACTTCGTGATGAGTAAAGACTATCCGGCGAGGGGCGAGGTGACGGACGCGCAGTTGGAGCGCGAAAGGGTCGGGTGAGCGCGTTAGACCTCGGTGAGGCGTTGCCGCCGCTGGGTTTGCGCACGCAAGACGGTCAACCTTTTGCGCAAGAAAGTATTCTAGGAACGCCGAGCGTGTTCTACTTTATGCGCGCGGCAACCTGCGGAATCTGTCTGGGGCACGTACAGCGGATCGCCAAAAAGCTCGAGAACGCTGAAAAGACCCCACAGGTCTTCGTCGTAGTCCCGGAAGGGTTGGAAGAGGCTCGGGGGGTAGCGCAAAGGGTAGCGTTTCCAGTTCTTTCGGGCGGCGAGGCGCACAGCGCGGTCGGACTCGGGCGGCGGGTGTTCGGCACGGTGCAGGCGAGCGGGACGCTGCTGCTCGACCGGGCGGGCCGCGTCGCGTTTTTCAAACACGCGACGTTGCAAACCCAAGCCTACGACGAAGCGGGGTTGTTCGGCGCGCTCGAGAACGCTTGGTAGAGCCTTTCGGACGGCGCTTTAAGGGTAGCAGTGATACCGCGCAAACTCCTTGTGCGCCAGCCTTACCTGACACACGGTCCAGCACCTACCTTCTGAGGTGACCGGTTGCGAGGCTTGCATTTCGTTACGACAAAACTCGCTGTAGTCTCAACTTCACGCAGGTACACGGTAGGATAGGCTGAGGTAAGAGGAAAGAGGCCCATGAACCACTTTGACGTCGCCATTATCGGCTCGGGGATTGCCGGATCGTCGTTAGCGGCGATTCTCGCGAAGCATGGGCAGCGCGTGGTGGTGTTCGAGGCCAAAACGCACCCGAGGTTTAGCATCGGCGAGTCGATGATCCTAGAAACGAGCGAGACGATGCGCGCCCTCGCCGAGCTGTACAGCGTCCCCGAACTCGCGTACTTCAGCTCGGAAAACTACCTGCCGGTGATCGGCAGTTCGCACGGGGTCAAACGGCATTTTAGCTATCTGCACCACACGGCCGGGGCCGAGCAAGACCCGACCCGCGTGCTTCAGGCGGTAATTCCCAAAGCGCCGCACGGTCATGAACTGCACCTCTACCGGCAAGATGTGGACGCCTTCCTAACGACCGCCGCCGTGCGTTACGGCGCGACGGTGCTGCAAAATACGCCGGTAAGGGGGCTCGAGGTCGGCGCGGCTGACGTTACCCTCAAGACCGACGCAGACACCTTTACCGCCGCTTACGTCGTCGATGCGGGCGGGTTTAAGTCGCTCTTGGCCGATACGTTTAAGCTCAGGGACTTCGACTTGCAAACACACTCGAGGGCGCTTTTTACCCACATGGTCGGCGTTCCGGATTATAACGGCGCAACCTCGGCGCGCCGTTTGCCATTCCGCGTTTCCGAGGGGACGCTGCACCATATTTTTAGGGGCGGCTGGCTCTGGGTCATTCCGTTTAACAACCATAAAGGGGCGACCAACCCGCTTTGCAGCGTCGGTTTAATGCTCGATCCACGCCTCTATCCCGAATCCGACAAAGACCCGGAAGACGAATTTCGGGCGTTTATCGCACGTTTTCCGGCAGTTCAGCGGCAGCTCGCCGGGGCGCGGGCGGTCCGTCCCTGGACGCGGACCGGACGGGTGCAGTACAGCTCGAAACGCATCGTCGGCGACCGTTACGCGCTTCTGGGTCACGCCGCCGGGTTTATCGACCCGCTCTACTCCAAAGGGCTCTACACGTCGCTGAGCAGCGTGTCGGTATTGGCGAATCTGCTGCTGGAGGCAAAAAAAGACGGCGACTACAGCGCCGCACGTTTTGCACCTTTGGAGGCCACCACGCTGGGGTTCGTCCGCGCGAACGACCGGTTGGTCGCCAACTCGTACCGGTCGTTTTCAAACCATAAGCTCTGGACGGTCTACAGCGTGTTGTGGCTGCTCGGGGCGTACACCGAGTTCGTCAAACTGAGCAGCGCCCGGGCGCTGGCGGCGGATCGCCGGGGCTACTACACAGAAACCGCGTGTTTACGGCTCGTCGGCGGCGGTTTTGCCAAGTTTAGAACGCTCGCCGATGAGATCGACGCGCAGCTCGAGCAGCTCGACCTCTACGACGACGCGGCCGTAGCGCACGCCGCCGCCGACATCCGGGCGCAGCTCGGCGCGCTCGAGTGGTTGCCCGAAGCCTTTGCCGAGGTCTTAAACGGCAAAACCTACCTGCCCAAACGCAAGTTGCGGCTCGGGTTGTTGGGGCGCTCAGGTTTTTTGGGGCAGGGGGCCTACCGCGAGCATTTTTTTAAGGGCGTAACGACCGGTTCGCTGGTTAAGACGTTTTTGCAAGAACGCAGGGCGTATTCGGCATCTGCGGTTCGGGCACGCTCACTCAGAAACGTCTAGAGCGATAAACGCAAACACCGAATCGAAAAAGCGCCCGTATCGTCTTTATAATATGCCTGCTGGACAGTGTTTCATCTAGTGAGGTCGTTGCTACGCACAACTTCGTACTCTCAAACCGAATGAGATTTATAGCAACAGCAGGTATTATCTGGTCGGCGACGCGCTCCATCTGAGTTTTGCTGACTGGCACGCACATTCTGAGACGCTCTGCGTAGCAGTTTCTTTTGGAAATACTACTACAAAGGTTTGCGTGCAACCGCAGCGTAAAGGTCGCGTCCACCGAAACGCGACGGTCGGCGGCTCAGTTCTGTAACCCCTTGTAAACCGACTTTAGCAGCGAGGTGTTCAAACCGCTCCGGTGGAACCGGGTGCGGGTTCCACGGTGAGGACTGACGGACGTCGTACTCGACGATGAGAATTTTTCCCCCGGGGCGCACATAGGTTGAGAGTTGACGGAGCACCCGCTCTTGCCGCCTGACGAAGTGAAGCGAGTTGGCGAGCAAAAGCCCGTCGAGTTCGGGAAGCTCGAGCGGCCCCCTAAAGTCGGCGGGGTAGAGCCTTATCTTCGCACCCGTAGCGGGCGGCGTACCGATTTCTTGCAGGGCGCGGGCGTCCCGGTCAACGGCGATAACTTCGCCTTGCAGACCGAGCAGCTCACTCACCGCGCGGGTAAACACGCCGCGACCGGCCCCGAGGTCGGCCCAGGTTTCGCCGGTCGCGGTAACACCGGCTTGAATGAACGAAAGGGCGTCGGCGTGCTCCACGTGCTTAGCGTACGCTTTAAGCCGATAGCGCAGTTAGGGGCGTAAAGGGTGTTTAGGGCTGACGCCACAATTGGGCTCAGCAAGCCTCGAGAGATGCGTACTAGAACCTCAACAGCCCAAACGAGCTGCCGCAGACTTTAGGCGACGTTACAGCGGCGCAAGGTCGTAAAGATAAAAATGACGGATGGAATTACCCACTAAAGACGACCTCAAAACCTTAAGTAGCGCGGAGCGCGGCGTCTGCGTTTCGCTCTACCTGCCGACGCACGAAGCGGGCGCGGCGACCCGCGAAAACGCTATCCGTTTTAAGAACCGGGTACAAGAAGCGGCGGCGCGCCTCCGTGAACGTGGGTACGATGACCGGGACACAGACAGTCTGTTAGGTCCGGCGCAGGCGCTGATCGAAGACAATCATTTTTGGCAGCACCAGCGTCAGGGGCTGGCGCTGTTTCTCGCGGTGGACGAGCAGTTTCAGTACCAGCTGCCGGTCGCACCCGAAGAATTGACCGTGGTTTCAGACCGCTTTTACCTTAAACCGCTCTTGCCACTCTTAACCGACGACGGACGTTTTTTTATCTTGGCGGTCACGCTTAAGCACGTGCGGCTGTTAGGGGCCACCCGCTACAGCGTCAGCGAGGTGCCGTTAGAAGACGCGCCGACGAGTATGGCCGAAGCGCTGCGTTTTGATGACGACGCGGAACCGACGCTGCGCGCCTACGCGACAGCTGGCGGCGGTAGCGGCACCCCGTTACAAACCCAGGGTGCCGAGGAAGTTGACCGCAAAGAGGACATCTTGCGCTTTTTTACCGCGCTCGACAACGGCGTTCGAAAAGTGCTCGAGCCTCAGGGGAGCCGTATTCCCGTCGTTTTTGCAGGCAACGTGACGAACTTTCCGATCTACCAAGAAGCAAACCACTACCAAGGTCTGCTGGACACGTTTGTCGAGGACAACCCCGAGGTGCTGAGTGGTGAGGCGCTCCACGAACGGGCGTGGGCGCTCGTCGCGCCTCACTTTGGTCAGCGGCGTGAAAAAGATGCGGAAGCGTTTATGGTCACCCAGGGCTCGGACTCGGAACGCGCCGCCAGCGACCTTAAAGACGTTTTGCCTGCAAGTTACGACAGCCGCGTGCAAACGCTTTTTGTTCCGCTCCGGCAGCACCGTTGGGGACACTACGACCCCGAAGCGCGGCTCGTCGCGCTGCACGACCACCCGGGGACGGAAAGCTACGACCTCTATGACCTCGCCGCTATTCACACCCTGTTAAACGGCGGGACCGTCTACGCCGTCGAACCTCAAGAGGTTCCAGGCGAGGGTGAAGTGGCGGCGGTCTACCGCTTTTAACGTACCTTTTTAGAAGCCGGTCAAAGCAGCGTCATCAGCGGTTGCACAAGCTGACGGTTTAGAGCGTTCCCTGTTGAAACGCGGCCTCACGCAGAATCAGTTTGGGGACCTCAGCTGTAAAAAAGGCGCAGGCACCCAACCTTCTTGCGGCTTCTCACCGAGAGTTTTGACGAAATAAAAGTTCAGCGTCGGATTGTCTTGAAAGAGCAGCACGCGCACCGCCGTCCCGCTTTTCGCCTGACCTGTTACGGCGCGGCGCGAGTGACTGTTGTACAAAAACACTACGGGTTGAACCAGCTCTCCTCCGTAGGACCCTGTGAGCTGAGCAGGCACGTCGGAACCCCAGCGCTGCGGGACGCCGCAAGCGTCGGAGTCGGGGTTGTCGGGAAAGGGTAAAGCCGGAACTCGAATACTTTTTACACGCGCTTCACCCTCACGCGGCTGCGCCCACGAAAGGTTTCCAAACGCTGTCATAGCGGTTATAACTCCGACGACGAACAACCCGATATGTTTCACAGCAACCACCTCGAGTTCAAGCTAGCCCAAAACGGCGTTCGGTGCGGTTAAACAGTTGACCTGGAGGGGAGGTTCTCGGGTAGCGGCCTAGGTGTCCCCTATTTGACCGACTGGGGACGACTGTCTCGGTAGTCTGAACGAACGTTATTTTGCAACTTCGCAGGAGCAGAGAGGAGCCAGAAATGCGCCGACACGTTTACTTTATAGGTGTCATTATCGCCATGTTCGGGGGTGCCGCAGCAAGCGCTCAGTCCACCACCTTTCGCACCATCGGGGTCGATACGAGCCGCGCTAAGATTCCGCTCGAGGAAATCTTTAGCGGCGGGCCGCCGCCCCAGGGCATTCCGGCGCTCGGTTTCGGGGGCGACCACAACGGTGCGGCGGGTGAGAGCCCTACGCCCCAAGTGATCCCGCAAGCCGAAGCGACGTGGCTGGGGGACGAAGAACCGGTGATCGTACTCAGTTTGGGCGGTAAAAGCCGGATCTATCCGCTACAGATTTTGACCTGGCACGAGATCGTCAACGACACGCTCGGCGGCGTACCGGTCGCGGTGACGTTTTGCCCGCTGTGTAACAGCGCTCTCGCCTTCGACCGGCGTGTGCCGCTCAGCGAAGAGGCTGCGGGACGCGTGCAGAAGCTTAATCCTAAAGCGAAACACGATTCTTTGAGCGAAGAATATCTGGGGGCTTACACCGGGCAGCAGGGTGAAGGGGAGGTGGTGGGGGGTCTCGAGGTCACCTTCGGCGTGTCGGGACTTCTGTACAACTCGAACTTGCTGATGTTCGATACAAAGAGCAGCACGCTCTGGTCGCAGCTTGTCGGCGAAGGAGTGGCGGGTTCGCTGACGGGCACTGCGCTGCTGCGTTACCCCGCGCCGATCGTTTCGTTTGCCGAGGCGCGAGAGACGTACCCGGACGCGCAGGTGTTGTCACGCGAGACCGGGTTTTCCAGGGCTTACGGTCGCAACCCTTACGTCGGGTATGACGAGATCGATTCGCCCGCTTTTTTGTTTCGCGGCGAAACGGATGGGCGGTTGCCCCCCAAAGAACGCGCCGTGACCTTTGAGTTTGGCGCGGGTTCGGACGCTGAGGCCGTGGCTTATCCTTTTAGCGCATTGACGACCGAGCGGGTCGTCAACGATGAGGTCGGCGGCCGCCCTATTGCGGTCTTTTGGGAAGCGGGCACCCGCAGTGCGTTAGGCGCTGGCGATATTGCCGACGGTCGGGACGTCGGGGCGGTCAACGTTTTTGAACGACAGCTAAACGGACGGGCGCTTACCTTTAGCTGGCAGGACGGCGCGTTCCGTGACGAAGAAACAGGCTCGCGGTGGACGCTCTTAGGCGAAGCTGTTGCGGGACAACTTACCGGAGCGCAGCTGACGCCGGTCGTTCACGACAATACCTTGTGGTTCGCCTGGGCCGCCTTCAGGCCGGAAACCCGTATCTACGGCGCGGCCCCGTAATCATGAGATATCTTTTTTACGTCTTTTTGTTACTCGGCGGCGGGGCCACTGCGCAGGGCGTCGGTGAGGTTGCGCCGGACTTTACCCTGCAAGACAGCACAGGCAAGACCGTTACCTTAGACGAGTTTGCCGGTAAGCCGCTGCTACTCAACTTCTGGGCGACCTGGTGCCCGCCGTGTCAAGAAGAGTTGCCGCTCTTTCAAACTCTCAAAGAGCAAACCCCTGAGCTTCAGGTGCTTTTGGTTAATGCTGGTGAAGGGCGCGGGGAGGTCGTGCGGTATCTGGAGGCCAACGCCTTAAACCTGAACACTGCGGTGAATATTGCGGTCAACCCTGCAGCGGAGCGTCCGGTAGCCACCGAAGATACGCTCGAGGTCGCCAAACGCTACCGGGTACGCGGAATGCCGACCACCTTTTTTATCGGTGCCGACGGTATCGTCGAGAGTTTTTACGTCGGCGAGATTCCTGCAGCAGTTCTCGCAGAACGCCTGGCACAGATCGGTGTGCAGTGGCGTCCTTAACACGCAGCACGGTGCACCGCTTACTGATCGCCGGGCACAGTCTGGCGTTCGTGGTCGGCCTCAGCGCAACGTTTATCGCCCTCGGCTTTAGCGCGGGGTTTGTCAGCGACGCGCTGTTTAACTTTGGCGGCGTGCTTAGAGTTGTGACGGGCTTGTTTTTAATCCTGATGGGGCTCGTAACGTTGCACTTACTGCCGCTGCCTTTCTTAGAGCGCGACAGGCGCGTGCATTTGGTGCGTAAACCCGGCGGTCTCGTCGGTTCGGTTTTAGTCGGGATAGCCTTTGCAGCGGGCTGGACGCCGTGCGTCGGGCCGATTCTGGCGAGCATCTTGGCGCTGGCAGGCTCGAGTGGCGACGCCTCACAAGGTGGCTGGCTTTTGGGCAGCTACGCCCTCGGTTTCGGCGTACCGTTTTTGCTGTTCGCCCAACTGCTCCCACAGCTTTTTTCTCTGTGGCGGCACCTGCGCCGTTTTACAGGGGTACTCGGGCGCGTCGGCGGCGTCCTGCTTATCCTTGTCGGCGTCGTTTTGCTGCTCAACTGGACGGGTCGGTTCGCACCTTATTTAGCGGGCTTGGGAAGTTTAGAAAGCGTATTTTTCAAAAGTACCGAACCGAGCTTTATATTGGCGTTCGTGGCGGGTGCGTTGTCGTTTTTGTCGCCCTGCGTGCTGCCTATTTTACCGTCGTTTCTGGCGTATCTGACGGGTCTCGAGGCAGTCTAAAGCTGAACGGCTAGTTCGTTAAGGCTTCTATTGGTCCTAGTCAGTAAACACTCCGTACTACGAGTCCGGCTACCTTAGCGCAGTCTACTGAATTCTGACTGCTGATTACTGACACCTTCCCGTCAGCGTTCCTCAACCGCCAGCGCGTCCCGGAGTGCGTCCCCGACGAAGTTAAGTGCGAGCACCACGGTCATGATGGTCAACCCCGGAAAGACCGAATACCACCACGCGCTAAAGATGTAGTCTTGCCCCTGATTGATCATCGTGCCCCAGCTCGGCACGGGTTGCTGAATCCCCAGGCCGAGAAACGACAGCGTGGCTTCGCTCAGAATCGCCCCGGCGATACCCAAAGTGGCGATCACGATCATCGACGCGAGCGAGTTGGGCAGCAGGTGTTTGGCGATGACGCGCCAGCTCCGCGCGCCGAGCGCACCTGCAGCGGTGACAAATTCGCGGTCGCGGAGCCGCAAGACTTCGGAGCGCATCAGCCGCGCCTCACTCGGCCAGCTGATCAGCCCGAGTGCCAGAAAGATGGTGCTGGCGCTCGAGTCGAACAAAAACACCACGACGATCAAGAACAACAGCGACGGTACGGCAAAAAAGATATCGGTCAGCCGCATGATGAGGTCATCGGCCCAACCGCCCAAATAACCCGCCAGACTACCCAAGACGACGCCGATGGTGAGCGCGACCCCTTCGGCGACGAGGCCGATATAGAGCGAGATACGCGCGCCGTAGATCAGGCGGCTCAAGATGTCGCGGCCCAGTTCGTCGGTGCCGAGCGGGTGTTCGGCAGAGGGAGCCTCGAGCCGCGCGGTAGCGATGTGCTGCTCGAGCGGGTCGTGCGGCGCGAGCCACGGGGCGAACACGGCGGCAACCGTAAACAGCGCCAAGACAATGAGTCCAGCCAGCCCCAGCCGGTGCCGGAAAAAAGCGCGGAGGAAACGGTTACGCATACATCACCGGCATCAGCTGTAACGAATCTGTGGGTTGAGCACCACGTAAAGCACATCGACCACGAGGTTGACGAGCACGAAGAGTCCGGCTCCAAAAACGAGCGTTCCGATAATCACCGGGCTGTCGAGCCGGAAAATCGCGTTGACGACGACGCGCCCGAGCCCCGGCCAGTTAAACACGGTCTCGGTCACGACCGAACCGCCGAGCAGATAGCCCACGTCGAGACCGATTACGGTCAGCACGGGAATCATCGCGTTTCTCAGCTGATGATAAAAGATGATCCCACCTGCGCCACGTCCTTTTGAACGCGCGGTGCGTGAATAGTCTTTACTGCGCTCCTCTAGGAGCGACGAACGCATCACCCGGGCGATGGTCGCGCTCAGATGCGTGCCTAACACGAGCGACGGCAACACCATATAGAGCGGGTTGCCGTCGCCGTAACCGGCCACCGGAAAGAGCGCAATCCCGTAGGTATCTTGAGTCAAAAAGGTTTTTGCCAAGATCGCCTGCCAAAACACCGGCATGGCGACGCCGATCAGCGCGACGAGCATCAAGCTGTGGTCGAGCCACGAGTAGCGGTAACGTGCCGCCAAGATACCCGCCGGAATCCCGATCAAAATGGCGACCACGAGCGCCGCCGCCATCAGCTGCAGGGTACGCGGAAAGCGGTAACGGATGATGCTGCTGACCGATTCGTCGAGGGCGTAGCTCTGACCCAGGTCGCCGCGCACGGCGTTTAGGAGAAACCGTCCGTACTGCACAAACCACGGGTCGTTGAGCCCGAGCTGGTCGCGGATACGCTCGATCGTTTCAGGTTCGGCGCGGCGGTAGGTTTCGCCCATCACGGCGCGCACCGGGTCGCCCGGCATCAGATAGGTGAGCACAAAGATCAGTGTAAAAACGCCGAGCAGCGTAGGGACCGCGAGAAAAAGCCGCCGGACGATGTACTCGAGCATCGAAACTCCTGAAAGCGGACGACCCGTTTAGGCCGTCCGCAAGGGGGATAAGAAGGGCTTAGCGCGCCAACGACACGTACTTGAGCGGTGTCCGGTAGGTTCCGGCGGGCGAGACGATAAAGTCTTTTACATACGGTTTTTGCAGGTAGCTGATCTTCGAGTACCCCGACACGATCCACGGCGCGTCGGCCATCACGATTTCGTGTACCTCTTTGTACACGGCGTTGCGCGCGTCGTCGTCAGTCAGCGCGGTCGCTTCTTGAAGCATCTTGTTTACCTTGGGGTTGTTGTAGTGGGTATCGTCGCGACCTTCAGCGAAGAGGAAATTAAACACCTCGCTGGGGTCGGCAAAGTCCGAACTCCAGCCCGACAAAAAGAGCTGCACGTCGTCCTGACCGATGTGATCCCAATAGGTCGCGCTGTCTTCTTTTTGCAGGTTGATGGTAACGCCGATCTGCGACATCATGTCCTGAAACGCGACGTGCGGCGCGTCTTCGTCCGAGGCGAAGTAGTAGAGCGTAATGGGTGCGAGTCCTTCACCGTTCGGATAGCCCGCTTCGGCAAGAAGTTGCTTGGCTTGCTCGAGGTCGTAGGTGTACCCCTCAACGTCGGCGGCGGGCATCTCGGGCGGCAACACCCCGGCGTCACCGGGGCGGCGCTGCCCTTCCATCAAAACGTTCCAGATGAGGTCGCGGTCAACAGCGTGGTTTAAGGCTTGGCGGAGTTTGAGGTTGTCCGCAAATGGTGGGGCGTCCATCTTAAAGCCCCAGTAACGGACGTTTAGCCCCGGCGACTCGTGGTACTCACCCTCAAAGTCGCGCTGGACGTTTTTGATTTCAGGCGTTGGGATGTCTAAGAGCAGGTCGAGTTCGTCTTCGCGGTATTGCAGGAGCCCGGTCGAGGCTTCGGGGACGTTCAAGAAGCGCACCTCGTCGAGATGCGGCAGGCCCTGTTCCCAATAGTCCGGATTTTTGGCGAGGACGAGCTGGTCGTCGCGGTTCCAACGCTCGAGCGTAAACGGCCCCGTCCCGACGGGTTGGCTCGAGAGTTTATCGCCGAGACCGTCCAGCGCCGCTTCCGGGACGACGTAGGCACTCACCAGATCGGCCAAAAAGCGGTGGTTGGGTTGGGAGAGCGTGACCTCGAGCGTCAAGTCGTCGATGACCTTAAACCCCGACACGGACTCGGCTTTCCCGTCGAGATACGCCTGCGCCCCGGCGACGCCGCTTAAATATTCGGGGTGTTCGGAGATCGTCGTGTCTTCGGTCAAGTAACGCGTCCACGACCACACCACGTCGTCTGCGGTCATCTCTCTCGAGTCGTACGTCACGCCGTCAACCTCTTGGAAGAGGACGCCCGGACGCAGCTTAAAGGTGTAGGTCAACCCGTCGTCGGAAACCTCCCACGACTCGGCCAACTCGGGAACGACCTCGGCGGTCGCCGGGTCGAAGGTGGTCAGGCCCTCGTAGATGTTGTCTAAAATGCGCCTCGAGGCGACCGTAGTGGTGCGCCACGCGTCCAAGCTCTCGGGGTCGGAGTCGATCGGATAATTGAGCGTTCCCTGGGCCTGTACGCCGGTGACGAGGCAGCAAACAGCGGTGAACAGCAAGGCGTTTCGCTTAAACATGTAACCCTCCTTAGAGTCGGTACGCCAGCGAAACCGGCGCGCCGTGTGAAATATGTGAGTGCATCATACCAGTTGTAGACCGGCTGGATGATGAACTCAGGCGTTGCGACGTAGAGACCGAGTTACGTTACACCTTGCCGCGCCAAAAACCGCATCCCCAGCTGTACCCCGCGTACCTGTCCGTTACCGCCCAAAAGCCAGCGTCCACCGTCGTAATGGGGTTCCGAGCCGACAAAAAATTCACCGTTGGGGGCTAAACGCACCCGCCCCGCCTCGTCCAGCTCCTCACCGGAGCGGGCAGATAAAGCTTCACCCTCGAGCCTCACCTCGAACTTGCCCCACGGCTCACCCGAACGGTAGCTCCCCACCAACTTTTGTTTTTCGCTGAGCGACGCTGCCTGAGCAGGCAATGTGTAGGGCGGCGTTTCGGACTCGAGCCCGAGCGCTGTGTTCGTCGCCGCCAGCCAAAGGCGACTGATGGGCTTGTCTTCCAGGTTAGACAGCACCGCAACGCCGAGCTTGTGTTCGGGGACAAACCCCAGGTGGCTCGAGACGCCCTTTAAGCCGCCGCCGTGCCGCACCAGCGTCACGCCGTGGTAGTCGGGTCTGACCATGAAACCGAGGCCGTAAGACGTTCCCGGCGCACACCACGCGCGTGGCGTCCAGAGCTGCCGCACGCGTTCGGGTGAGATGTTCAGGGCTGAGGTGGGCTCGAGTAAAAAGTTCAGATACCGCCCGAGGTCACGCGCCGAAGCCTTCAGAAACCCGGTTGCCAGATGTGCGGGCGCGTGTTCCCACTGGGGAGAGGCGTACACGCGTCCTTCGGGGTCCTCGGCGTAGAGCGTCGTAACGTTGCCGAGCGTTTCAGCGCGACTCGGGTCGAACGTCGAGCGGGTCATGCCCAGAGGCGCTAAAATTCGTTCTTCGACAAACTTCGCGTAAGGTACACCCGAAGCAACCTCGATCACGGCCCCCAAAAGCCCGTAGATATCGTTCTGATAACTGACGACCTGACCGGGCGCGGCAACCGGCGGCGTGGTTTGCGTGGCTAGAAAAGCGAGCAGGTCGGCGGTCGTTTGAAGCGCCGGAACGTCTTCAGGGTACTCACGCGAGTAGCGCTCGCCGGGGTCTCCGATCTGGCTGGGCCGCAGGGCGTAGCTGAGACTCGGCAGCGGCGGCACCCCGCTCGTATGCGACGCGGCGTGTTGAAGCGTAACGTCTCCCCCATCGTCATGCCCGAGGTTGGGGTAACGAAACGTCGGTAAATAGGTTCTGAGGGGGTCGGTCAGCGTGAGTTTACCTTCAGCCTCGAGCAGCAGAAGCGCCAACGCCGTAAACGATTTTGTCAGGGACGCAATCCCGAAAATCGTGTCGGGCGTAACGGGTTTTTCCGCCTCTGCGTCGCGCAACCCGAACCCTTCAGCCCATACGACCTCGCCGCCCTGCACGACGACGACCGCGCCCCCCGGGATACCTTCGGTTTCAAAAAACGTCTCTGCGTAGCTGTAGAACGGCTTCCAATCCATAAACGCTTGTATAGCACGTTTAGGGTGAGCGAAAACCCGAATCTACCTGTCGCCCTTATTTGACCCCGGTCAGCACGACCCCTTCGATAATCTGCTTTTGAAACACCACGAAAACGATCAGCACCGGCACAATCGCCAAAGTCGAGGTCGCCATAATCAGGTGCCACGCCGTTGACGCCTCGCCGGAAAAGAGCGACACCCCGACCGGGACGGTTCGCATCTGCGGGCTCTGCGCGATAATCAGGGGCCATAAGTAGGCGTTCCAGTTGCCGATAAACGAGAAGATGCCGAGCGCCGCCAACCCCGGCCTGACGAGTGGCAAACCGATGCGCCAAAACAAACCGAATTCACTAAGGCCGTCGATCCGCGCCGCGTCGAAGAGGTCTCGAGGCAACGTCGAGAAAAACTGCCGCATCAAAAAGACGCCGAAACCGGTAATGAGACCCGGAAACGCGATCCCCCAATACGAATCGACCCAGCCGTAATCAGCGGACATCACGAACCAGGGGATGACGAGCATCTCGGTCGGGACCATCAGGGTGGAAAGAATAAGGACGAACACGACCGTTTTGCCGGGAAAACGCAGGAGCGCGAGCGTATAGCCGACCAGCGAACAGAAAAACAGCACGGACACGGTCGTCAACACGCCGACGATCACGCTGTTGAGAAACCAGCGGGGAAAATCTGTCCTGAAGATGACTTCGCGGTAATTTTCCAGCGTCCAAGTTTGCGGCAAAAAGTTGAGGCCGAAGATTTCGCGGGCGTCTTTGAACGAGGTCAAAACCATCCACAAAAAAGGGAATAGCATCGCGACTGCGCCTAACGCGAGCAGCAGGTAGCTGACGACGGCGGCGGGCCGAACGCGGGCGCTCACGAATACTCGACCTTGCGCGAGAAAAAGCGTAGCTGCACGAGCGTGACGAGCAAGATGAGGCCGAACAGCAAGACCGTCACGGCGGCAGCGTAACCCAGGCGTGAACGGGCAAACGCTTCTTGGTACATGTACAAGGCTATCGTCAGGGTGCTATTGAGCGGCCCACCCTGATCGGTAAAGTTGATGTTGACGACCTGATCGAAAAGCTGAAGTGAGGTAATGGTTGAAATGACGACCGAAAAGACCACTACCGGGTTGAGCAGCGGCCAGGTGATGTGCCGGAACAAACGCCAGCCGTCGGCCCCGTCGATCTGCGCGGCTTCGTAAAACATCCGGGGGATGCCCTGAAGACCCGCTAAGAAAATCACGACCTGAAAACCTAAGTTTTGCCACACCACCACGGCAGCGACCGCGTAGAGGGCTTGGCTCGGACTGGTGAGAAAGGGTTGGGGCTCGAGGTTTACCCAGCCCATACCCAACCGCTCCGCCAACAGGTCAAGTTCAATAAGCAGCGTGTTAAAAACCCCGAAGTTGACCGAGTACATCCAGCCCCAAACCCACGCGACTGCGACCGCCGGGGTGATGTACGGTGCAAAATAAACAGCCCTAAAAAAGCCCTTAAACGTTTTGATATTTTGCAGCAGCGAAGCGATCAGGAGGCCCAGCATGAGCTGCGCCGGTACGGTGATGGCGGTGTAGAGCAGCGTATTTAAGAGCGCACGGTGCAGCGCCGGGTCAGCGAGCATCTCCCGGTAGTAGCCGACGCCCACGAAGTCGCGCTGCGCCGGATCGACGTGCCAGGTAAAGAGCGACAACCAAAACGACTGAAACGCAGGCCAAATCCGCAAAAAGAGAAAAAACGCGAGGGGTACAGCGAGAAAAACGTAAGCCCAGAGCGCCTCGCGCGTAGCAAGCTTGAGCTGACGGGACTGCACCTGTTTACCCGGCGGCGTCGTGGCAGTTTGATCGGCTCGAGACTCCACACAGCTCCTTCGTCTTACCTACAGCCTATAAAATACGGCGGGACAGCACTAAGGCGTTAAATAAGTTTGAATGGAGCACCCACCGACTTAGTAAGCGCCCCACTGCAGACTAAAAACTACTGATTCGCAGCGTCGATGAGGGCCTGATCTTCTTTGGCAGCTTGCATCAGCGACGCAGTAGGGTCTTGCCCCTCCAAAACAACGCGGTTGATGGCGTCCAGCATGACGTCGCGCTGCCCCGCTTCATCGACAAAGGCGGTCGCTTCAGCGTAGGGCAGTGAGGCGATAAAGGGGCCGTAAACAGGGTCTTGGGCCAATTCGGGGTCACTTACCAGGGACGCGCGCGCGGGCAGCTCACCGACGGTCTCGAGCCACAGCCGCATCGCATCTTCGGAGGTGATGAACTGCAGGAATTTTGCCGACGCCGCGAGGGTCGCCTCGTCCGCTGAAGCGTTCGGGGTCAGCCCGTTCATCCAGAACGACCCGAAGTTGGCCTTCGTGCCGCCTTCTTCTAACACAGGCAGCTCGGCGACGCCCCAGTTGAACGCCGCACCTTCTTGAATATCACCGACCGCAAACGAGCCGTCGATAATCATAGCGATGTTTTCTTGCAAGCGAAACCCGTCGCGGTAGCCGTTGTTACCAGGGACAAATTCGATCACGCCGATTTCATCTTGAGTAATCCAGTCGGTGTAGAACTTAAAGGCTTTTGCGCCCGTTTCGTCGCCGTAAAGGACTTTGGTGTTGTCATCGTTGTAGGGCTCGGTACCGAACTGCTTCATCAACACGGTGCGAATCAGGTTGTGGTCTTGACCGTTGGGCGAAATCCCGTACCCGACCTGCGTGAAGCGGGGGCCACGTTTAACCGTGAGAGCCTTTGCCGTTTCGACGAACTCGGCCCAGGTCTTGGGCGGGCCGTCAAAGCCAGCTTCTTCGAGCTTGTCGGCGTTGTAAAAGAGCGCGAGGCTGCGCACGGCGGTCGGCAGGCCGTAGTAATCGCCATTAAATTTGGCCGCCTGCACCATCGGGACGAAAGTCTTGTCGAGCGTAGCGGCGTCGAAATATTGTGCCGGGAGAGGCTCGAGGTATCCCGAACGCACAAAGCCGGGCAGCCAGCCGTAAAAGAGCTGCAGCACGTCCGGCCCCTGACCCGCCGCCAGCGCCGCCGCGATACGCTGCTGATAGGCGTCGTAAGGGTAGGTCTCTTGCACCACCTTGATGTCCGGGTTGGCCTCCTCGAACTGTGCGATAAGCTGGTCGATGGCCGCGACGCGGGTTTCGTAGTCGTACTGCCAGTAGGTGATCGTCACCGGTTCCTGCGCGGCAGCGACAGTTAAAAAAAGACCCACTAAAGAGAAGACCAGACGTTTCACAGGCGTTCCTTTCCCGGCGCGCTCAGAGAGCTTTGCGCCTCGTGTAACCGATTTTGCAACTCACTCAGTTTAGCTGAGTTTTCGTTCAAGTGTTGCGCCGCGCGCGCCAGCTGCACCTTCATCGTGTCAGGCGCAGGCCCGCCGAGACCGCTGCGGCGGCGGACGAACACACCGGGCTCGAGCGCCGCGCGCAGGTCGGCGTCGCTAAGGTCGGGGCCGCCCAGCTGCCGCACGTCCCCGGGCGTCGCCCTTTGCAGCGGTTCGCCGCGCCGGGCAAGCTGTTCGAGTAACCGTCCCACCAGCCGGTGCGACGCCTGGAAGCTGAGGCCGCGCCGGGTCAGCTCGTCGGCCAGTTCGGTCGCGGTCGTATCGGTCGCTTCGGCGAGCTTGGCGAGCGCCGCGACGTCGAAACGGCTCTCGCTCACACACGCGCGCAGCAAATCCAGACCACCGCTCAGCTGCAAAAAAAGTGCCTGCAGCGCGCCCTGAATGTCGGGGCCGAAGTCGTTGAGGTCGGCGTAAGGGATGTTGTGCGACGAATAAAGCACCATTTGAGACGCGCCTAAGACCCTCGAGAAACGTGTACGGGCGTGCTCTAAGGCAACCGGATTACGTTTTTGCGGCATGATAGACGAGCCCTGCACGAGCCCGTCGCCTAAACGCAGCACGCCTTGCGACGCCCAGTTTAAGAGGTCGCAGACAAAGCGCGACAGGGTAAGCGCGATACTCTGCGACACCCCGACGATTTCGACCTGCCAGTCCGAGGCCGCGACCGCGTCGTAGGTGTTGGCGACCGGCGCACTGAACCCCAAAAGTTCGGCGGTGTAGGCGCGGTCTAAGGGGTGGCTGCTCCCGGCGAGCGCCGCCGCCCCCAGCGGGCAGGTATTAAGCCGCGTAAAGGCCGCGCTGAGCCGGTCGAAGTCTCGAGCTAGGGCGCTCCCGATAGCCGCCAAATAGTGCGCTACGGTCGTCGGTTGCCCCGGCTGATGATGCGTGTGGGCTACCAGCACGGTCGTGAGGTGCGCCTCGGCCTGCGCCAAGATCGCGCCGCGCAACGTGCAGAGCTGCTCGCCGAGGCTGAGCAGCAGTTCGCGGGCGCGCAGTTTGTAGACGGTCATATCGAGGTCGTTACGAGAAAGCCCGAGCCGTAAAAAGCCGACGGTGGCTTCGCCCAAAGCGGCCTCGAGCCACCGGTTGATGGCGAAGTACAAGTCGGGAACGAGCGGATCGTAAGGGAGCGGGGGTTCGCTGCGGAGCGTCTCGAGTGCCCTCAAAAGTGCGCTTATAGCCCCCTGGTCGTGCACGTACGGCAGCCGCCCCACGGTCTGCACGTGGGCGCTGAGCGCGTCTAAAAAGTGCGAGACCAGGTGCCGTTCGGCAAAGGTGTAGTCGGGTTCTAAAACGCGCTCGCGGTAGGCGCTGTGCCACGGGCTCACCACGACCTCGGCGCGGGTTGAAGCTCGAGCGTTTCGGTTTGAAGGGTACATCCGGCAAAAACGTACTTGCACAAGCTGGGCGTAGTAGCGTCGCTGGACTGATCGTTCATACGGCCTCCTAACGGCTCCGGTAGTTTTAGTTTAAGCTTCCGGCGAGCGCCCGCGAAACCGAAGCGGCGTTAAAACCCGACTGCGGTTCGCGGTGACGTTGTGTCCGGCTAAGCGTCAGACATTTCAGGCGGCGCGTCCCCCGCGAGCCGTTTCGCACGAAACGCTGCCGGAATCCCGATTTTGTCAACGTCCCTGGTAATCACGAACACGTGGTCGCCCGCTCTAAAAACGACCTCGCCGCGCGGGGTAATCAGCTGTCCACCACGGTAGATCGCCGCGATAATCACGTCTTGGGGGAGCCGCAAAGCGCGTAAGGGTTGCCCGACAGCGCGCGTGTCGGGTTCTAAAAACACGTCGAGGACGGCGCTGCCGGGCGGCGCGACGCCGCCGAGTTCGATCCGCAGAGGCGACTCCGGCGGTTCTTTTTTAAGGAGCCCCAGACGTTTGGCTAGCGGGCCGATGGCGAGCCCCTGCACGGTCGTACTGACGACCACTACGACGAACACGATGTTAAAAATCGCGTTGCCGTTGTCCACTTGGTTCAGAAGCGGAAAGATCGCTAAGATAATCGGCACCGCACCTTTAAGCCCTGCGCCGCTAAGGAGGGCGTACTCTTGCCAGGAAAAACTGTGATGGTGCGTCAGTCTCTGAATGGTGTCTAAGCAAATAACGACGGCGAGCGGGCGTGCGGCGACGATCAGAACCAAAGTCAGGAGCAGCGCTACCGGCAAGATACCAGGAAGCTGAGCGGGAAAAACAAGGAGCCCGAGCAGCAAAAACATCACGATCTGTGCGCCCCACGCGAGCCCTTCCATAAAATAGGTGAGGTTTCGCCGGTGCGGGACGCGGCGGTTGCCGACGACGAGACCCATCAGGTAAATCGCCAAAAAGCCGTTGCCGCCGACCAGATTGGTCGCGCTGTAGGCCAGCAAGCCGCACGCCAGCGCTAGAAGCGGATAAAGTCCGAAGCTGCCCAGCTTGACGTGGTTCAAGAGCCAAACCAGCGCTATACCCCACAAGTAACCCAGCGCGCCCCCTAACGCAAGTTGGGCCACAACTCCGGCGACGAGGTTTAAGCCGTTGGCCTGACCGCTGATGAGCACCGTTGTAAGCGCGACCGTCAGGTAGATGCTGACCGGGTCGTTCGTCCCCGATTCGGTCTCGAGCACCCCGCGTAGGCGAGCGGGAATACCGCGACCTTTGACGACACTAAAGGTGGCGGCGGCGTCCGTGGGGGCGAGTACCGCGCCTAGCAAGAGGCTTTCCAAGAGACCGAGCGGCGTGAGTAACCACGCGGCCACGCCGATTACCCCCATCGTCACGACGACCCCGAGCGTTGCGAGACTCAGCGCCGGAGCCAGCGACGCCCGAAACAGCCGCATCCGGGTGTCCAGACCGCCACTAAACAAGATAATGGCCAGCGCGATCAACCCGACCTCGAGGCTCAGTGCGTAGTCGTCAAAAACAATGCCGCCGGGCCCGCTGCTGCCTGCAAGCATCCCGATCATTACAAAGAGCACGAGCGCAGGCAACCCGAAACGCTGCGTCGCGCGGGTGCTGAGCACCGCGGTAATGACCAGCAAACTGGAGATCAGCAGGTAGAGGTTCATCTACCCATTCTGACAGCACCTTCAGGGTTTTTATAGGCGTTCTTAAAGCTCAGCTTAAACACAACCCTCTTTAGGGAGGGTATTAGGTCGCCAAGTCGCCTCGGCAGCGCCGCAAAAAACCGGCGAAAAAGAGACTTCGCGTCCGGCTGCTATCTGAACACCTGGCTCGAGCTACCTTAGCGGGAGGAGGAACTATGGCTATTGTTAAAGTTATCGAAGTTTTAGCCCAGTCTGCCGAGAGTTTCGACGACGCGGTCAAGGTCGCGTGCGCCGAGGTGACGAAAACGACGCGGGGTGTGCAGAGCATCTACGTCAAAGAGATGCAGGCGATTGTCGAAAATGACCAGATTGTCAGATACCGCGTGAACGCCAAAGTCTCGTTTACGGTCGAGGACAAGGCGGCCGGTTGATACCCGTTCCGTCCCGGCAAGCTGGCGCAACGTTGGCAGCGAACTAAAACTCGAGCTGCCGCTGCTTTTTTAGGCTTTGACGGCTCGAGCTTTTTATGGCGGGTACTCAAAGCTCGGCGGCTGCCTTGGCAGTGCCTTTACGCCGTTATACTGCTCCGCACTACGAAACCTCACGCATACCGACCCTGTGTGTACCGACCCACCACAACTTGTCAGAACCTCTAACCGTGACGGTCGGTGCCTTCTCAGGCTCCGGTAAACGTGTGCGTTTTGTCGCCGTCAACGGTTTCAAAAAGCTGCCGCCGCTGCCACGCAGTTGCCGTGGAGTCCCTAGCCCTGCACGAGGCGCGGTAACCACCCGGTTGAAACCGTCTGCAACCGCCTTAACCGAACCTGGTTTTCTTCGCTCGAGCCGGGCGCGTACCAAACGCCGCTGCCATCCTCGAGGTTGTGTGTGAGCGCCTGGTCTGGTACGGCAAAGTCGTAACTCAAACTACCCCGCAGCGCCATCGTCTCCCGGGGCGGCCCCGAGGTGGGGGTCGGAGTTGTAACCGGTCCGGATAGCCCCCTCGGCGACGTGTGCGTTACCCTAATCGGCAAACGTCTCATACGGATTCCGCTTAGTTCCCGATTACCGAGAGAGGCGTTCGGTGATCGTCCATACCGCTCTCCGTATCTTCTTCCTGCTCGCTACGCCCCGATTGATTCCTAATCAATCGGAATTTGTATCACCCGGTGGACTCGAGCGCTAGAAGTTGACGTCTACCGAGTAGCTGCGGGTACAGCGGTTCCACTCCGGTAAACCACGGCGCAAAGTTCGTCTGGCTGTTTGACCGGTCTTGTTTACCGGCTTAATCACGTTAAGCACTCCGCGACGCTAGTATCAAACACTGCGTTAGTGGCTCGCCAAATGCGACTGAAACGTGTAAATTTCTTTGGCTTGGGCGACGATGATGTCGCGCGCGAGGGCGCGTAAATCGTCGTGCGTCGCCCGCGTAAGGGCGAGCTGCGCCATATCGAGCGCGCTGTCGTGGTGCAGGGTCATCTCTTTTAAGAATTCGGTGTCAGCGTCACCGGTTGCCATCGCGCCCATCATCGAAGTCATCTCTTGCTCCATAGGTTTGGCCATCTTTTCATCGACGCCGCGTCCGTACCACGTATTGAGCCAGCCGGTCATCTCGGTGATTTCAGGGTCTTGCGCTGCGATAATCGCTTTTGCCACTGCCTGCAAGTCCGGGTTCTCGGTACGTTCTAAAATCCACTGCGACATTTCGACCGCGCCTCGGTGATGCGCGATCATCATCGACATAAAAGCGACTTCAAACGCTTCACCTTTGAGTTTTGCAAGGTGCGCCGACATGTTCATTCCCGACATGTTCATAGCGGGCGCGTTCTGCGCTTGGGACGTCATCCCTGGAAACCAAGCCGCCAGACCTATAAGTGCGGCGAGAAGACTGCTTTTTACGGGGTGCTTCACGGTTTTCCTCCTGAGACGCATAGGGACAAACTTAACGTCTTAGCACGATGTTAGCAAAGGTTTGTAAAGCCGTGATAAAGCGCGCCGCACCCGGTTACGGACTACCGCAGCACCGCAAGGGCCGGGTATCAGGGTTGTTTTGATGGGGCCGAAAAGTCTCACGCTATACCGGACGACAAAAACTCAGCTGCTCGACCATTAGCTGTTCGACCATTAGCTGCTCGACTGCGTAATAGGCTATGTAGTCAGGTAATGACCTAAGTAAGGTCTCGCTCGAGCCGTGCGAACTCCTCGGCGGTGATCTCGCCCCGTGCGTAGCGTTACCACGCGGTCTCGAGGGCACCCGCTTCACCGTAGTCGCCTTTGTCAGCCCTCTGCTCTTGCGGATTCTGCCCGCGACCATTTTGCGGAAACATCGCCTTTACAAGCCAAACGACCAACGCTATAAGTCCGACAAACAGTACAAACATCCAGACGAGGCTAAGACCCATCATGCCGGGCCCCATAGTGTTGGAATCTATCATTAACCTACCTCCTTAGACGCGTCAGCGTAGCGAAGATCTGTTACGTAACGATAAAGTTTGTGTAAACTTTTTGTAAGGCTCAGCTTATCTGCGGCAAAGTAAACCAGAAACGACTACCCGTTCCCAACCGGCTTTCTACCCCGATCGTTCCGCCTTGGGCCTCGGCGTAGTGCTTGGCGATGGTGAGCCCCACCCCGCTCCCGCTGCCATCTTTAGAAAACCTTGACGGGTCGCCACGAAAAAAGCGGGTGAAGAGGTAGGGCAGCACCTCTTTGGCGATCCCTTCGCCGTCGTCCTGAACGCTCATCGTTACCCAACCACGCCCGCTGGCTTCAGCCTGGATCGTTACCTTTCCGCCCGCTGAAGTATGTCTAAGTGCATTCGTCAGCAAGTTGGCCAAAATTTGCGCGGTGCGCTGAGGATCGACCCTGACGGTCAAATCAGGCGGGACCTGAACACAACGAAGCGCTACCCCTTTGGCGCTAAAAAGAGGCCGCAGCGCTGCGAGAGTTTGCCTGCAGATACGCTCCAAGTTGACCTGCTCGAGCTTAAGCGCACCCTGCTCCTTTTCAGCCTGAGCGAGCACGGAGAAGTCGGTTACGAGCCGTTCGAGGCGCGCCACCTCCCGCAGGCTGACCGCTAGAGTTTCATCCTCCACGGTAAAGAGGCCGTCGTGAAGCCCCTCGAGGTTGCCGCGCAGACTACTTAACGGGGTACGAAACTCATGCGCCACGTTTTCAAGAATTTCGGTGCGCTGCGCCTCAGCGCGGTTTAGCGCCTCGACCATGTCGCGAAAAGAACGGCTCAAGTCGCCGATCTCACCGGGCGCTGAGACGGTTTCGCCGACGTCGTACCGTCCCCCTGCAATCTGACGACTTGCTTTTTGCAACCGCCGAACCGGTGAAACAATTTGCTTGGTGATGTAGAGCCCGACACCGCCAGCTACGATGGTCGCCGCGAGCGAGCCCCAGAAGAGCGACTGGCTAAAGGTGCGCCGGTACGCTTCACGGAGGTTTTCAAGCATCGGTTCGCTGCCCTGGGGCAGGTTGTGAAAGGTAAAACCCATACTCTCGAGGTGCCGCTGAGCTAAAAAACGACCGAAAATTTCGCTGGTTCCGAGCAGCGTGGCGCTCCCTACGACGATGACCAGCAAGTACGAGACGAACAGTCGCCAGTACAAGCTGGTGCCTGGCCGGGCCTTCACGTTCCGGCCTCAGCGAGCTTGTAGCCGACGCCGCGAACGGTGAGCACCAAAGCGGGTGCGTCGGGGTCATCCCCGAGCCTGCGCCGAAGGTGAGAGATATGCACGTCGACAACCCGGTCTACACCGGTAAAGTCCAGACCCCAGACCCGGCTTAAGAGTTCGTCACGGCTGAATACGCGGCCCGGCTGACCCATCAAGGTGTAGAGCAGTTTGAACTCGAGGAGGGTCAGCTCTAGCGGCACGCCCGCGCGAACGACGCTGCGTTTCTCGAGGTCGAGCTGTAAGGGGCCGACGCTAAGCGTTCCGTCTTCAGTCGGCGCTTCGGTGCGGCGCAGCACAGCCTTAACCCGCGCTACGAGTTCGCGCGGACTAAAGGGTTTTGTGACGTAATCGTCGGCTCCTAGTTCCAAACCCAGGATGCGGTCGTTTTCTTCGGTACGGGCCGTAAGCATAATGACGGGGGTTCGCTGCTCTTGGCGCAGCCGCCGCATAAACTCGGGGCCGTCCAAACTCGGCAACATCCAGTCGAGCACGATCAGCGCGGGAGCCTCGGTAAGGGCGTTTTTCAGGCCGAGCAGACCGTCTACTGCGACCGTAACGTCAAACCCTTCTTGTTCGAGATAAGCTTTGACCGCACGGACGATGCCGGGATCATCTTCTACCACCAGGACGCGGCCCTTCATCCTCTCCACTTTACCTTACATGAGATTTGTTATGAAAAGAACGCTCCACCCAAAGCGAAGCGTTCTAGATAACCTTGCTTTATTGGTTTTGCGCGCTGCCTCGGCGCGCAGAAAAGTCGGGTTGGTTTTAACGCTAAATGCTGCTCGTGAGTCGCGTGCAGCGCTGCAGCGTGTGCCCACAAACAGGTAACAGTCTTTACGGGTGACAGTCTTTGGAGACCAAGTCCCCAAAGACTGCCGGTTACAAAGCCGAGCGTCGCTTCGACCCTCTAGCCGATATTTTTTAGACCTTCGGCCCGAGCTGTCGTAAAAGCGCGCTGCACGCCGCTTCACAGCTCCGGCAACTTTCCATACACACTTGGCAGTGCGCGTGCATATCTTTGTGTTTTTCACACTCGTCGCCGCACAGTTTACACGCCGTCTGACACGCCTCCAACTGTGCCCGCAAGAGCGTCAGCTCAGGTTCGGTTTGACGCGACAACAGGCGAGCGGTCGTCCCGCAGACGTCGGCGCAATCCAGATTCTGCCGGATGCAGTAGCGCAGCTCGGCGACCATATCCTCCGACAAGCAGGCGTCGGCGCACGAGGTGCAGATTTGCGCGCATTCAAACGCCGCGTCGATAACCTTGGCTACGGCGCTGACGTCTAAGTTCATCGGCGTCGGATGTTTTTCGAGCATACTTTGCGTGTTCATGTACTCCCCCAATAGTTGAGACGTGATGTGGTTTGGCCCCATCCCCCAGCTTGCGTGCTGCGCCCTCCTTACCGTGCTGTTCGCAACAAAATGTAACAAAAAAGTGTAAAGCTTTTATAAAGCCGCGCCACAAATTCGGGTGCTAGCGCCCGCCGAAAAGCCTGCTCAACTGCTCGGTTAGGGTAAGCGCTGTATTCGGCAGTACCCCGATCACAAGCGTACCGAAGACGCTCAAACCGAGCGCTAAAAGGTAGCCCGCCTGGTTGGGAAGACGCTGCGACGTGTTGGGCGAACGCAGGTATATTTCGGCAGTGGGCAGCAGGTAATAGTAGAGCGCCACAGCGAAGTTGAGGACGGCGACGACGGCGAGCCAGGTCAGCCCGCCGGAGAGCGTGACGTCCAGCAGCAAGATTTTGCCCGCAAAACCAGCGAGTGGCGGAATCCCGGCGAGCGACAACAGCGACAGGGTAAGCCCGAGCGCAGCCAGAGGTGAACGTTGACCGAGCCCCCGCAACCCGCGCAACTCGTCGCTTCCCGTCAGACGCTCGAGCTGCGAGGCGACGACGAACGCACCCGAGTTCATCAGCAGATACGCCAACAGGTAGTAGCCAGCCGCGCTCAGGGCGTCCGGTACACGCTCAGAAACGGCGACCGCCATCAGCACGTAACCGGCTTGGGCGATACTCGAGTAGGCCAACAGCCGTTTGAGCCTTGTTTGCCGCAGGGCGACTAGATTTCCGAGCGTCATCGTCAGCGCGGCCAAAATCGCCATCGCAAGCGGCCACGCCGCGAGCCCGCCCGGTAGCGCCACGAGAAGAAAACGTAAGAGCGCGGCGAATCCCGCGAGTTTAGGTACGACCGATAAAAACCCGGTAACGGGCGCAGACGCGCCGGTATAGACGTCGGGTGCCCAGAAGTGAAACGGAACAGCGGTGATCTCGAAGGCGTAGCCGATCAAAACGAGGCCGAACGCGAGCGCCACCCAAACGCCGTCTGCTCCCTTCAAACCTGCCCCAATCGCCGGTAGCGACAAGCTCCCGGTCAGGCCGTACAAAAATGAAAGCCCGTAGGCCATCACTGCCAAGGCCACCGCGCCGTAGATAAAGTATTTGAGCGCCGCCTCGTTCGCCTCCCGGTCGGTTCGCACCAACGCGACCAAAATGTACGAGGCCATGCTGAGCAGTTGCAAAAAGAGGACGATAAGGCCCAGGTCGAGACTCGAGGCTGCCAACACCCCGCCCAACGTCGAAAAAAGGAGGGCGACAGCCGCGTGCCCTTCTTTACCGGTACCGCGAAAGTGTGCGCCGATAGTGAAAAGCGAGAGGAGCGCCCCGAGCAAAATGAGGAGCTTAAAAACCGTACTGAAACCGTCTACGGCGTAGGTGCCGCAAAACACGGCCTGGTCTTGCCAGGAGAGCATCGGCACGCTAAAGACAGCGGCAGCGATAAGCCCAGAAACCGCCAAAAACACCACGACGTTTTGCCCACGCCCTTTGCTCAAACCGGCAACCGGAACGAGGCAGAGTCCGAAGCCAGCCAAGATCATCTCCGGGATGATAGCCCAGAGGTCCATACAGTTCATCACCGTTAGCCGCCGATTCCGATTCGGCTCAGCATTCTGATCGTGCCCCCCAATACCCGCAAAAACGGCCCCGGCAGCAGTCCCAGCGTTAGTGATAGAACCGCCAAAGGAATGACAACCGTTGCCTCACGCGGGTTTAAGTCACGTACCTCGGGCATGTCGTCAGGCGGTGTGCCCATCAGCAAAGCGGTAAGCACCTTGAGGTAGAGCGCCGTCGAGATGATCAGCCCTAGAACGGCGACCAGCGCAAGCCAGATACTGACCGATAACGTCGCGCCGATCACCTGAAACTCGGCGACGAAACCTGACAATCCCGGTAGGCCCAACGACCCGAACGCCAAGAGTCCTAATAGACCACTGTAGGCCGGTACCTTGCCCAGCAAACCGCCGAAACGAGACAGCTCCCGCGTGTCCGCCTGATGCTGCAAAATCCCGGCCAGAAAAAACATCCCGCCCGTCAGGAGGCCGTGGCTGATGGTTTGCAAGACCGCGCCGCCGAGGGCGAGTTGCCGCACACCGGGGTCGTTTGCAAGCCCCCACACCGCCACGCCTAACAGCACGAAGCCCATATGGTTGACCGAGGTGTAGGCGATGAGCCGCTTCAAATCGCTTTGTGCAAGCGCCGCCAGCGCCCCGTAGACGAGCGACAGCAGCGCCAGCAACATGAGTAACCAAGCGTATTGCCGCACCGTTTCGGGCAAAGTCGGGAGCATGATAGCGAGAAGGCCGTACGCGCCCATCTTGAGCTGAATTCCGGCGAGCATGACGCTGCCTTCGGTCGGCGCTTCAACGTGGGCGTCGGGGAGCCAGTTGTGAAGCGGGACAGTCGGCAGTTTGACGCCGAAACCGAGCAGCAAGCCTAAAAAAACCCAGAACCCACCTGGCGAACCTGAAAAGGGCTGCGCCGCGCTGATCTCAGAAAGTGAGAAGCTGCGGCCACTCGCCAGGTAGAGCGCCAGAAAGCTCAAGAGCATGGCGAGGCTGCCGACGCGGGTATAGAGAAAGAACTTGAGCGCCGCGTAACGGCGGTTTTCGCCCCCCCAAATCCCTACGATAAAGTACATCGGGACCAGCCCGACTTCAAAAAATAGGTAAAAAAGCAGCAGGTCTCGAGCCGCAAAGAGTCCGAGCAAACCCGTTCCCATCAGCAGAAACAAAAACGCGTGTTCTTTGGCCCGGTCGCGGTTGGGCAAAACGTACACCATCGTCAGCGTGAGCAAGAGTGCAGTTAGGACAAGGAGCGGCAGTGAAAGTCCGGTCACGGCAACGTCGTAACTTGCACCGATGCTCGGAATCCACGGCGCTGTTGCGCGCCACTGCAGTTGCGGGCCTGCGGGGTCGTAGCCGACCCATAAAACGAGCGTAAAAAGCAGTGTCAAAAGCGATCCGGCGAGCGCTGTATAGCGCGTGGCCCGAACTTTCTCCTTGGGCAACCCGAGGACGGCAAGACCCGTTAAAAGCGGTAAAAAAATTGTGATGCTCAGCATGATGCCCCCACCCGTAGTGTTCTGATATTCGTTACCACCACAAAATCCCCCCTAAGACAGCGGCCGCGACCCAAACGAAGAGAATAAGTGTGTAGAGATAAAGCTTGCCGCTCTCGGCCGCGCGTAACCGTTCGCCGGAACGACCCAGCAGGCGAGCAAACGCGTCGCCACCCCCGGAAAACCCTGCTTGTTCGGCCTTCTCGGTTCCGGCAGCGGCGCTTATAGTGGCTGCAGCGAGGGCTCGAGCCCCTTTGTTAAAGCTATCTTCAGCCTGATCGAAACCGTGCGCCAATGCGAAGGTGCCAGCTGCAAGACGACGCACCGTTTTGTCCAAAGTTCCCTCGAGCCCGTTTACACCCGCCGAAAGAGCGCGTGCCGCGATCACCGGGGCCGAGGTTGCAACCTCGAGGCCGCGCCCCAGCCCCACCGGAAACCCACCAAAAGCCGGTACCGGGCCGTGCTGCAGCGTTCGCCAGCTCCCGAATACCAGGCCCGCAACGCTCGAGGCTACTGCCCACAAACGCCAGCTCGGGTGAACCTCCGGCGGTTTGGCAGAGGGTAAAAGGGACTCGAGCGGCCCCATCACGACCCAACCTGCAACGAGTGCAAGCAGCGCGAGGAGAACCATCGGTAGAGCCGTCCAGAGTCCTGGCCTCTCCCCTGTCGGTTTCGGCGCACCCGGCCAGCTTAAAAATGCGGCCACCCCCGCCCGACTGAGATACACACCCGCAAGAAAAATCAGGAGCAGCAAAAACGCACCGGCAAACGGACTGACGGACGCAGCCCTCGACAAAATAGCCTCTTCACTCCAAAACGCAGAAAAGGGTGGAAACCCTGCGAGCGTCAAACCTGCCGCCGCAAACACCCCGGTTGTCAGCGGTAAATGCCGCCACAACCCGCCCATCTTCCGCAAATCGTAGCCGCCGACCGCGTGCCCGACTACGCCCGCTGTAAGAAACAGCGCAGCCTTAAAAAGCGCGTGCATACTCAGGTGAAGCGCAGCGGCAAAAGCGCCACCCAAACCGAGCGCGAAGAACATCTCACCAAGTTGTGACACCGTAGACCACGCCAAAACCCGTTTGAGGTCGGTTTGCACGGTAGCGACCAGAGCAGCAAAGAGCGCCGTCAGCGCCCCCAACCAGAGCACGGCGGTAAGTACACCGGGAGCGGCCTCGTAAAGTGGAAAAAGCCGCAACAGCAGGTACACCCCCGCCGCGACCATCGTCGCCGAGTGAATCAGCGCCGATACGGGCGTCGGGCCAGCCATCGCGTCGGGCAGCCAAGCCGCGAGGGGTAGCTGGGCACTTTTGCCGAGCGCGCCTAGTAGTAAAAGCGACGCGGCGAGTGTCACGGTAGCTGGCGGTATCGTTTCTCCGACCGCCCCCAGAACGGTTTGAACGTCCGTCGTCCCGACCGTTAGGAGTAGCAAAAGCCAACCGAGTAAAAGACCGAGGTCGCCCAGACGGGTCATTAAAAAAGCTTTGCGGGCAGCTTCTTTGGCGTCGGTTCGGGTGTACCAGAATCCGATCAGCAAATAAGACGCCAACCCGACGCCCTCCCAGGCGGCGAACAAAAGCACCATAGAATTGCTCAGTACGAGCGTTAGCATCGCGCCGATAAAAAACGACAGCGTACTGTAGAAACGCGGTTTGCCCGGCTCATCGGCCATGTAACCCACCGCGTACACGCCGACGAGTAGCCCAACCCCTGTCACCAACAGAGCCAGCACGTACGACAGCGGGTCGAGACTGACGCCCACCGTGAGGGTGTAGGAACCGACCGCCAACCACGTCGCGGTTACATCGGGTTGCGACCCGGATAAAAGGAGTAAAAGCACCAGCGAGACACCCGTTGCGCCTGCGCTCAACCAGCCGCTCGGTAGACGCCTACTCAATGCAGGAATAACGAGCGCCGTCAAGAGCGGGATGAGGGACACGGCGACAAGGAGCGCGCTCATCCTTTTAGCTCCGTAAAGGCGTCCACCTGCGCGGTCTGCCGAGTGCGGTAGAGCATCATCATGATGGCGAGCCCGATACCCATTTCGACGGCACCCAAAGTCACGATGATAATCAAAAAAATCTGCCCGGAGTAGTCTGCCGGGGCGACGAAGCGCCAAAAGGCCACGATATTGAGCCCGACCGCGTTTAAGAGCACCTCGACGCCCATCAGGATCATCACCGCCGAGCGCTGGGCGATAACGGTGTAGACGCCGACGCCGAAAAGAACTGCCGCGACGATTAAGAAAGCAGTCAGTGGGACGATCATGCGGCGTCCCCAAGCGGTTTTAAGGTGTCGTCCTCGAGTCCTTCAGGCATCTCGTCTTGTCCGACTTTCGCCGCTCGAGTCTTAGCCGATGGGTGACGGTCGGGCCGCGCGATATACACTGCGCCGAAGATACCGACCAGAATCAGCAAGCCCGCACCTTCAAACGCCATCATGTATTTGCCCATCAGCAAATTACCGACCTGCCGCGCCGAATCAGGGTCGGGTAACGCGTCCACAACGGGCCACGCAGGGCGCAACAAAAGAAGCAGCACCAGAAGCGCACCTATGCCGAGGCCGAGCCACGCGGCCCAGGGGCGCACAGGCGTCACCATCGACATATCCATGTCGCCGTCCATATCGCCGTGATCCATACCCTCGTGTTCCATGTCGCCACCATTTTCGTGTCCCTCATGCTCTTGCTGACTACCTCCATCATCACTGCCCTGCTCGCCCGACGACGTGTGACCCCCGTGCTGATGTTCGTGTTCATCATCTCCAGCTCCGGTGTTCGTCCCTAAGTCCTCCACTCGAGCTGCTTTCACGTCATTTCCTTCTTCGGGTAAGAGACCTCGGCTAAAAAAGTTCTCCACCGGGGCCATGTCCATTCCCGCCATCATGCTGCCGCCGGGGTCGTGCATCAGCAAGACCATAAAAAGCACCATCACGAGCATCCCGCCGATATACATCATGATTTGCAACAGTCCCAACAGGTCGGCGGACAAGAGGATAAAGAGCCCCGACACGCCGATAAACGACGCCATCAGGAAGATGCCGCTCCGAAACATGCTCATCGTCGTCGCCATCCCAAGTGCGCCCAAAATGGCCATAAGTGACAGGAGCGCAAAGGCGAGAATCTGTGCCGCCACACCCAAAATCATGGGCCTACGCCCAAAAGAATCAGACCGCCGACGAGCAGGACATTGAGCAACCCGACAGGAATCAGCACCCGCCACGAAAGTTGGAGCATCTGCGCGGTGCTGAGAGGTTTGACGCGCCGCCCCAGCAGGAGCATCAAGGCCATCAGTCCAAAGGTTTTTACGAGCATCCAAACCGGTGCAGGCAGCCACGGCCCCTGCGGGCCGCCGAGGTATAAAACGACGCCCATTGCGGCGACCGCGAAAAAGAGTCCGGCGAGCGCGAAACGCCAGACGAGCGCCTGCCAGCCGCCGACCACGCCGAGGACACCGCCGCTGATGAACTCTGAAAAAGGTTCCATAAAGGGTGCGCGGTACGCTTGCATCAGCCCGGTGACGAGGTAGAGCAAAAAGCCGACAGGTTGCAGCGCGGCGAACCACAAATTCTCCTGCCGTTCGACAATCGTGACGATAGACAAAGACTCCGCCATCATGATGGCCCCGACGTAGGCGAGGCCGAGCGGCACGACGTAGGCGACGAGCTGCGCGGTGATGCGGTAGTAGGCGTCTACCGCGCCCGGGGTGTTTGCGCCCCAGCCGGTCAGCGCCACCCCGAGCACGACAAAATCGAGCACGACGATAAAGTAAAACGCGCCGACCCCGATATCTTCGGCGATAAGGTCAGGGCCGAAAGGAATCACGACGAGGGCAAATAGCACGCCCAGGAGCGCCGAGACCGTACCTGCCGGGTAGAGCCAACGGTCGGCGCTTAAGAGCTTTGTATCTTCCCGAACGCGCGGCGCGGTAGCCGGGCCTAATTCGGCGCGGCGGCGCATGAGGCGCTCGAGCCCCATCGTCCCCAAACCGCCTACGAGCAAAGTTGACAAGACGAGAAGTGCGCCCGAAACTACTCCCACTCGAGCCCTCCCATCCCCCAGGCGTAGGCGATCCCGGCTGAAAGAATCGCAATAAAGACGAGCATGTCTAAAAACGCCTCGAGCCCTTTTGCCGCGAAGACGACCGCCCACGGGTACATATAGATCATCTCCATATCGAACGACAAAAAGATCAGCGCGTAGACGACGTAACCGAAGCGAAACTGCGCCCACGCTGCAGGAGCTTTTAAGAGCCTCCCCTTGGGCCGCCAAAAACCCGCGCCGAGGAGCGCAAATCCGGCGGCGACGAGCACGAGCAATCCCGCGACAGCGTAGCTGCTGAGAATCACAGTCCCATCCGACTCGAGCCGCTCCGAGACCGAAGTCTGAGCGTGTAACTACAGCTAATCCTCAAAAGCGTGCCGTTTTGCTCCATCTAAACCCCCGTAACCTGGCTACAATCTAAAAATTTTTTGTTAAGCGACAAGGCGCGCTGAGCGGCGGGTGCGTGCAAGCACGTCAGCAAGACCGTGGTTTAGTCACCCGCAAGCGAAAATTCCGCCCTCTACCAAACGATCATGCCGCCCCGCAAATTCGCCACGTCGGTATACCCGAGTTTGAGCAGCGTCTTGGCAGTAATTTCCGACGTCCGGCCGCTCACGCAGTAGACCGCAATCTTCGCCGCTTCGTCTTGTGGCAACCCGGCGCGTAGCGGGGCAATTTTGTCGAAGGGGATGAGCGCGTCTGTTCCCGGAAGTTCATCCTCGTAAGAGATACAGGCACTGATCAACACCACGTCGTCAGAACTCCTTAGAGCAGTTTGCAAAGTCTTTGGTGACGCGAGTCCGTAGGCTCCAAAACGTGTCCGCATACTCTGCTCGGCGCTTACGCTACCGCCTTGTGCGTTCGCCGGAAAAGGTGCGAATCCGAGGCAAAAGCCAAAACCGGCGACGAGCCGGATCGTCTTAAAACACCTGCTCTTAAAAGACCTGCTCTTAAAACACATAGCTCTTAAGGAACAAATAGTTCTTAAACCGCATCGTTTTCTCCAGCTTCAGCCCTTTTGCTCTTTAGGCCCGTTATAGATGCCGCGCCCCAGCGTCAGCTTGATACGCGGATTTGTTTTGACCGGCCTGTTTTTAGCTCGTTGCTTGTTCAGCCTTTGTATTTAAGCGCTTCCATCAGCTCCTCGACGATGTGCTCGGTGTCGCCGCGCAAGATTGCTGTAGAGACGTGATCTCTGATATGTGAGCGCAACACCTTGTCGTTGACTTTGCTCAGCGCGCCCTGCACGGCGCTGAGTTGTTTCATCACATCGACGCAGTACACATCCGGGTTCTCGAGCATCCGCAACACACCCTCGAGATGTCCCTTGGCACTTTTAAGCCGTAAGACGGCCGTCTTACGCGTTTCCGGGTCGAGGTGAAGGCATTCAGGTGCGGCTAGTGCCTCCGTCTCTGAACCGGGTTTGGCCGTCATCTTTTGCTGAGGGTAGCCTGGTACCCCTCCTCCTCGACTGCCGCGATCAGCGCTGTGCTCTCGGCGTTACCTTCGACTTCGGCGGAGCCGCGCGCAAGGTCAACCCGCGCACGCTCGACGCCCGTGACGGACTCGAGCGCCGCGGTCACGGCGCGCTCACAGTGCTGACACGTCATACCGGAAATATCAAGCTGCGTCATCTTCGCCTCCTTATTTATTGATATACTCCCACCCGGGGTGGGAAACACAAGTATAAACATTTACCAGCCTCAAAGCAAGATTTTTAGATCCCATCATTTGACCCACCCAGGGTGGGATGCTAAGATCGGCTATAGGCCGGGTTTTCGTAAGATATCTACTCCTGGGAGGTAGTCGCTGATGACAACGCGTGAGCAACATACGGAGCAGTCAAACACCCGGCAACTAAGCGTCGGCGTTCAGGGAATGACGTGTGCGTCGTGCGTTGCGCGGGTGGAACGTGCGCTCACAAAAATTGACGGGGTAGCCCAAGCGTCGGTCAATCTCGCAACCGAAAAGGCCAACATCAGCTACGAACCGGCCAAGGTCGAGGTGTCGGCGCTGCTTAAAGCGGTCGAAGAACGCGGCTACACGCCGGTAACGGCGCAGACGAGCTTGAGCGTCGAAGGGATGACCTGCGCGAGCTGCGTGGGCCGGGTTGAACGGGCGCTTGAGAAGACGAGTGGGGTGCTGGGGGCGTCGGTCAACCTCGCAACCGAAAAGGCAACGGTCACCTACTTACCGGACGGCGTAAGTCCGGGCAGTCTTAAAACGGCTGTTCGTCAGGCCGGGTACGAAGTCCGGGAAGATACGCCGGACAGAGACCGCGCCGAGACCGAACGCGAAAGGCGTGAGGGCGAGCGGCGCAAGCTCAAACGGAGCCTTGAGGTGGCAGCAGTTTTTACGACGCCCCTCATTTTACTGGCGATGTTGCCGATGTTAATACCCGCTCTTGAAACGCAGCTGATGAGACTCGCGCCGATGCAGACGGTTTTTTACCTTTCGTTCGCGCTGGCGACCGCCGTGCAGTTCGGCCCCGGTCGGCGGTTTTACCGCTCGGGCTGGCCCGCCTTGCGGCACGGTTCCCCGGATATGAACTCGCTGGTGATGCTCGGCACCTCGGCGGCGTACGGCTATTCGGTCATCGCGACGTTTTTGCCGCAGCTTTTACCGGCCGGGACCGTTCACGTCTACTACGAAGCGTCGGCGGCGATCGTCACGCTTATCTTGCTGGGCAAGTACCTCGAGGCTCGCGCGAAAGGCCGTACGGGTGACGCCATTCGGAAACTCATGGGCTTGCAGGCGAAAACCGCCCGAATCGAACGGGCTGGGGCGGCGCTCGAGCTGCCTATCGACGAGGTGGTGCCGGGTGACGTCGTGCTGGTGAGGCCGGGTGAAAAGATTCCGGTAGACGGACGCGTCATGTCCGGGTCGTCGTACCTCGACGAATCGATGATCTCCGGCGAACCTGTACCCGTTCAGAAGGGTGAGGGCGACGAGGTCGTCGGCGGTACCCTCAATAAGACCGGCGCGTTTCGGTTTACCGCGACCAAGGTAGGGGCCGATACCGTACTCTCACAAATTATCAAGCTGGTCGAAGACGCGCAGGGCTCGAAAGTACCGATTCAAGCTCTGGCTGACCGCGTGGTCAGTGTGTTCGTTCCGGTCGTCATCGGCCTTGCGCTCGTAACTTTCGGCGTCTGGCTGGCGTTCGGCCCCCAACCGGCCTTGACTTTCGCGCTCGTCAACGCCGTCGCAGTGCTGATTATCGCGTGTCCGTGCGCGATGGGTCTAGCCACGCCGACTTCAGTTATGGTCGGGACCGGCAAAGGGGCCGAGCTGGGCATCTTGTTTCGTAACGGCGGCGCGCTCCAAAGCCTGCAAGAAACAGGGGTCGTGGCGCTCGACAAGACCGGCACCTTAACAGAGGGCAAACCCAAGCTGACCGACTTTACCGTCCAACCCGGCTTTGACAAACAGAGCGTCTTGGCGCTTGTCGCGGCGGCCGAACAAAACTCGGAACACCCGGTTGCCGAGGCGATTGTACAGGCGGCGAAGGCTGACGGGCTTACCTTGCCCAGTCCTAAAGCGTTCGACGCGCTTCCCGGTTACGGGGTAGAAGCTAGCGTAGACGGAAAACTCGTGCAGATCGGCGCAGACCGTTATATGACCCGGTTAGGTCTCGACGCGTCGGTTTTTGCCGCTGAGACCGGGCGTTTGGCCGACGAGGGCAAGTCGCCCCTTTACGCCGCCGTAGACGGCCAGCTTGCAGCAGTGATCGCGGTCGCCGACCCTCTTAAAGATTCGACGCCGGAAGCTATCAAGGCCCTTCACAAGCTTGGCTTACGGGTCGCTATGATTACCGGCGACAACCAGCGCACCGCTGAGGCTATCGCCCGGCAGCTCGGTATCGACGAGGTCGTGGCCGAAGTGCTCCCGGACGGCAAGGTAGAAGCCGTTAAAACGCTGCAGGCCGCAGGCCGCAAGGTTGCCTTCGTTGGCGACGGGATCAACGACGCGCCCGCCCTGGCGCAGGCCGACGTGGGGCTCGCGATCGGCACCGGGACGGACGTCGCTATCGAAGCCGCCGACGTCGTGCTGATGGCGGGCGATCTGCGCGGTATCCCGAACGCTTTGGCCTTATCGAAAAGTACCATCAGTAACATTAAGCAAAACCTCTTTTGGGCATTTTTTTACAACATCATCTTGATTCCGGTCGCAGCCGGGGTGCTGTTTCCGGCGTTTGGTATCCTACTCTCACCGATTTTCGCCGCCGCTGCGATGGCCGTCTCGAGCGTTTTCGTCCTCACCAACGCCCTGAGATTGCGCGGGTTTAAGCCGCCGCTGACCGGAGGGGTTCAAGCGCCGCGCGCGCCTGAGGCTCGAGCTGCCACGGCTTAACAACCGGGCTCGAGGTAGTAAATCACCCTGAGCAAGTGGGTTAGCGAAACCGCTGACCAGAAACCGGTAAAACCGGTAAAGGTGGGGGCCGATGGCAAAAGGTCAACAATCTTCAGCTTACCAACAGAACAGTTTGTCGCTGACCGGCGCAGTCTCGATGGGAACCGGCGTGATGATCGGGGCGGGTATCTTCGCCTTGACCGGGCAGGTCGCTGAACTCGCCGGTGAGTGGTTTCCCTTTGCGTTTCTCGCGGCGGCCGTTGTCGCGGCGTTTAGCGCTTATTCATACGCCAAGATGTCGAACGCGTATCCGTCGGCGGGCGGGATCGCGATGATCTTACAAAAAGCGTACGGCAAAACGACTGTTACGGGCGCGTGTGCGCTGCTGATGTATTTTTCGATGGTCATCAATGAAAGCCTCGTCGCCCGTACCTTCGGGACGTACACGCTGCAGCTGTTTAAGGTGGGCGAAAACAGCTGGCTCGTTCCGGCGCTCGGTGTGGGGCTGCTCGTGTTTGCTTTTTTTATCAACGTCCTGAGCAACACCTTTATCGAGCGTTTTTCGTTCGTGATGGCGTTTGTCAAGATCGGCGGCTTGGTGTTGCTCGCCGGGGGCGGGTTGTGGGCCGCCGGGTTCTCTTTTGAAAGCGTGTCGTTAGCGCCTGCGGGAACGAGTCCGGGCGGCTTTTTGGGGGCGGTGGCGCTCGCGCTGCTCGGGTACAAAGGCTTTACGACGATCACCAACAGCGGCGGCGAGATTCAGGAGCCGCACAAAAACGTAGGCCGCGCTATCGTCGCGTCGCTTGGTATCTGCGTGGTGGTCTATCTGCTCGTCACGCTCGCCGTCGGCAGCAATCTGGGGCTTCAGGAGATCGTCGAGGCGAAAGACTATTCGCTCGCGCAAGCCTCGAGGCCCGCCTTCGGTCAGGCTGGGTTATGGCTCACGGTCGGTTTTGCGATTGTCGCGACCGTTTCGGGCGTCATCGCCAGCGTCTTTGCGGTCTCGAGGATGCTCGCGATGCTCGCAGACATGAAGCTCGCGCCGTACCGGAGTTTCGGACTTCCCGGTGACACGCAGGCGCATACGCTTCTTTACACCATCGTCATTGCGGTACTCCTGACCGTATTTTTCGACCTCAGCCGGATCGCCTCGCTCGGCGCGATTTTTTACCTCATCATGGACGTCGCGGTGCACTGGGGCGTGCTGCGACACGCGCGCGAGGACGTGGAAGCTAAAGCGTGGATACTCGTTACCGCGGTCGTGCTCGATGCGGTCGTGCTGGGAGCGTTTTTAGCCGTTAAAGCGCAGTCCGATCCGCTGGTGCTCGGTATCGCAGCGGCGGGGCTCGCTGTGATCTTCGGCGGCGAAAGGTGGTTTCTCCGCTCTCAAGGGGACGCTGAGTCTCGCGCCTCGTAAAGCGATAAACGTAGAAAAAGCCTCACGACAAAGCGCCGAGGCGAACCTGAAGTACTATAAGGGATGCAGATTTTTGCCGCGCCGTGGGTGCTCTTGGGCCTGCTGCTGCTGCCCCTGTTACCCGGCAGAGCCCGGTTCGGTCCGTGGCTTCTGCGAGTCGTGGCGCTCGCGCTGCTGCTCGTCGCGCTCGCGCAACCTTCGCTACCGGGTCGGGACGCCGCGCTCAGCGTGCTCGTTGACGTGTCGGAGAGTGTCGGGGACGCGGCAAAAGACGCGGCTGCGCCCCTCGTCAAAGAGACGACCTTTACATTCGCCGGGGACACTGCCGCGCTCGGCGGAAATAGCGGGCAGGCCGAAGCGCCGCTCGAGCCGGAACGCACCGATATCGGGCGAGCGCTGCAAGTCGCCGCTGCGTCGGGCGCAGGGCGGCTGCTCTTGGTCAGCGACGGAGCCGAGTCGCAGGGCGACGCGCTCGCTTCACTGCCCGACGTCCCGGTCGATGTGCTCTACGCCCCCTCTCTCGGCAACGTGCGGCTGCGCGAACTCTTGGCCCCGGCGCGGCTCTCTCCGGGAGCTCGAGCCGAGATTACCGCCGTCGTCGAGAGCGACCGCGACACCACTCTGACGCTGCGCCCCCGCGTCGGCGGCGCTGAACTAGAGCCCATTACCCGGCGCGTTACGGCGGGTCAAACGCCGGTGCGGTTTACCGTATCGGCTGCCGGGACGGGCGGCGTACTTGATATAGAAGCGTCACTCGAGCTGCCTTTTAGTCAACCCCTACAAGACGATTCGGCCCGCGCCGAAATCGACGTCACCCAGGATGAACCCGTCCTCGTTTTGGGCGATCCGGCGTTAGCTCGCCTTTTAGAAGCGCAAGGGTTTCGCGTCGCCAGGGGTGGGCCGGAACATATCCGCGCACCCCTCGCCTACAGCGCCATCGTGTTGCGTGAAGGGGCAGCGGCTTTTTCTACGGGTCAGCTCGAGCTGCTCCGCGCCTACGTCGAAGAAGGCGGTGGCCTGATGATGGCGGGCGGCCCCAAAAGTTTCGGACTCGGCGGTTGGTACCGCACGCCGGTTGAAACGGTGTTGCCGGTCTCGACCGATGTCCGGAGCAACGTCGAACTGCCGCTCGTCGCACTCGTCATCATCATGGACCGCTCACAGTCAATGTCTACGGGCAATCCAACGAAGCTCGAGCTGGCTAAAGAAGGTGCGATTGAGGTCGTCGATCTCGCGTACGAACGCGATCAACTCGGGTTTCTGACCTTTAGCGATTCGGAAGACTGGGTGTTTCGGCTCCGCACCGCGACCGCGCAGGGCAAACGCGAGATGTTGCAGGCCATTTTAGAGGTGCAAGCCGGAGGCGGGACGATTTTAGAACCTGCCTACCGCGCCGGGTTGCAGAGCCTGCGGCGGAGCCGCGCTTCGGTCAAGCACATTATCCTGCTGACCGACGGGCGCGTCTCGGACGGGGGCGGCCCCTTTAGGGGCGGTAGCAACGACTTCGATTTTCGGGCGCTCGCACGCGCAGGTCAGCGTGACGGGATTACGACCTCGAGCATCGCTATCGGCGCGGAAGCGGATACGGTGCGGCTTTCGGACATTGCCAACGCCGGGGGCGGACGTTACTACGAAGCGATCGACGTCAGCACCCTGCCCCGCATCTTTACCAGCGAGGCGCTGACCGCCACCCGCTCACTTTTGCGTAACGGCCCCCTACCGGTACGCGTTCAGGCGAGCCCGCTGACCCCGGCGGGCCTCGCGCCACCACAGGTCGGGGCCTACATCGCCACGACCCTAAAAAACGGCAGCGACCTCATCTTCGAAGGTGAAGACGACGAACCTGTCTTAGCCGTAAGTCGTCAGGGATTGGGCCGGAGCGCCGCCTTAACAACCGACCTCAACAGATTCGCCGGGGATTTCGGGCGTTGGGGCGCGCTCCCCGGCGTCCTCGGAGCGGTGACGCGCTGGTTGCAAGTTCGGCCTGAAACCTACGAGGTGACGGCGACGCCCGATGGCGACGCTCTGCACGTCGTCCTCGACGCGGTGGCCGGGGGCGAATTTATCAACGGCGAAACCTTGACCGCGCGTTACGGCGGCGAAGCGGCTCAGCTCGAGCAGGTCGCGCCAGGACGTTACGAAGGACAGTTGCCGAGCGTCCAGGCTGGCGGCAGCTTGAGCGTGTCTCGCGGCGACACGGTCGTTGCCCGCACACAGGTGAACGCCCCTGACAGCGAGTTCGACACCACCGGCGGGCAGGTATTGCTGCACGAGATTGCCGCGCGTACCGGCGGTCAGGTTATCGAAGACGCCGCTTCATATGCACCCGAGTTACCGAGAGAACGCAGCGCCGTGTGGATGTGGTTTGCGCTTGCGGGGTTAGGCGTGTTCGTGGCGGAGTTGGCGGTGCGGCGGTTTGGAAAATACTGAGTCAATCAAATTATAGCGGCGGTTATACGCTGTTCTAAAAGTAACGAGAACCCTCGGAGGTCGAACATTAAGAGTAATGCGGGGCGAGTCAAGCAGTTTCACAACGCGGTCGGAAGTAACGATCCTTCTGTACCCACACAACCAGATGACACAGTACTAGTACTTTGTCATCCTATTATTGATACAGCACCGAGGTGTAGTTTAGGGTCTAAGGTATGCCAACAAAGCGATACCTTGTCACCCTAACTCCCGAAGAACGAGCTAACCTTCTGAAATCCATCA
>JAABUN010001609.1_pt1 | contig 47925 bp, 38 predicted proteins | sample 5559311 | NCBI WGS metagenome assembly JAABUN01 (sample SAMN10711877, study PRJNA513370) | rock metagenome | isolation source: Antarctica rocks | place: Antarctica: Victoria Land, Siegfried Peak sud
GCGATGCGCGCCTTCCTCCACGAGATCCGGCGCCGCAACCACGCCGCCGCACGCGCCCACCGCGCGCGCCGTTTGCGACGGCTACGCCTGCTTGACCGCCCCTGAGCGAAGTCACGTTGTAATATTAACAGCTATAGCTGTTAAAGACGCCCTCTTTTTTCGTTCTCAGGAGCGCCGGTGATGCCTGAAGGGCGGGGCCCGTGCGCCCGCCGCCCCACGGGTGGTTGGCCACACCGCCAACGCGGCGCCCAGGCCGCGCGAAGCATCGAGCCGCACCCCCCTCCGTCGGGCTGCTTGTCCCCACCCTCCGACGCCCACTATACTCCGTCGTACATTGCGGTCGTACAGGAGCCAGCAACCGAAGTCGGTGCGATGCGGATCAGCCTCCCTCTGCCGCCGGGCGTCAACAACCAATACGCCACCGTGGGCAACCGGCGCGTGCTGAGCAAAGATGCCGCCCGCTTCAAGCGCCTGGTCAAGCAGACCTTCCTCGGCCCGATCGGCAGCGCCGCGCTCGGCGAAGAGGAGCGCGAGCGTTTGCGAAGTGGCTATCTCGGCCTCTACCTCGACTTCTATTTCGCCACCCCGCTCAAGCGTGACCTTGACGGCGGGCTGAAGATCACCCAGGATGCGCTCTGCGAGGCCCTGGGCCTCGACGATCGCCGCGTGGTCGATATTCATCTCGTGAAGCGGATCGATCCCCTCAACCCGCGCGTCGAGGTCGAACTCGAAGCGATCGCCGAATGGGAGTTCGACCGGCAATACGTCCTCCTCGACGCCGCAGATCGGATAGCATCGGAGTGAATGCCGTGGCGCTCGACCAGGCCGCGAATCCCGACCAGACCAGCATCGCCCCCGAACCGGCCGCCGATCTCGACACGATCATCGTCCTCGACTTCGGCGCGCAATACAGCCAGTTGATCACCCGCCGCGTCCGCGAGGCGCAGGTCTACTGCGAGATGTTGCCCTTCGATGTCCCCGCCGAGCGCGCCCTGGCCCTGCACCCGCGCGGTGTTATCCTCTCCGGCGGGCCGAATTCGGTCTACGAGCCGGGTGCGCCGCAACTGCCGGCGTGGGTGATCGAGAGCGGCGTGCCGGTCCTCGGCATCTGCTACGGGATGCAACTCTTCGCCCAGGCCCTCGGCGGGCGCGTCGCCGCCGCCCAGCACCGCGAGTACGGCCCGGCGCGGATCACGGTCACCGCGCCGCCGGACCAGCTCGGCGTCTTCGCCGGGCTACCGGGTGAGTTGGATGTCTGGATGAGTCACGGCGACCGCATCGAGACCCTGCCGCCCGGCTTCGTGGCGACCGCCGTCAGCGCCAACTCGCCGCACGCCGCGATCGCGAATCCCGCCGCCCGCCTCTACGGCCTGCAATTCCACCCCGAGGTGGCCCATACTCCGCGCGGTAAGGAACTGATCGCCGCGTTCGTCCACGAGGTCTGCGGCTGCGCCCCCACCTGGACCGCCGACGACTTCATCGAGTCGGCCCTCCATCAGATTCGAGAGCAAGTCGGGCCGGAGGGCCGCGTCCTCTGCGGCCTCTCGGGCGGCGTCGATTCGTCCGTCGCCGCCGCGCTGATCTACCGCGCCATCGGCGACCGCCTGACCCCGGTCTTCGTGAACAACGGCCTCCTGCGCGAGGGCGAGGCCGAGACGGTGCGGGAGATCTTCGGGCGCAACTTCGGGATGCCGCTCGTCTATACCGACGCTGGCGCACAATTCCTGGAGGTGCTGGCCGGGATCAGCGACCCCGAGGAGAAGCGCCGCCGCATCGGCGAGACCTTCGTCCGCGTCTTCGAGGCCCACGCCAATGGGGCCGGGCCGTTCGAGTTTCTGGCCCAGGGGACCCTCTATCCCGACGTGATCGAGAGCGCCACGCCGCAGGACGGGCGCGTGGCCCACAAGATCAAGACCCATCACAACGTCGGCGGCCTCCCCGCCGATATGCAGTTCCGGCTGATCGAGCCGCTGCGCTTTCTCTTCAAGGACGAGGTTCGCGCTGTCGGTCGCGCGCTCGGCCTGCCGCCTGAGATCGTCGAGCGACAGCCCTTCCCCGGTCCCGGCCTTGCCGTGCGTCTCCTCGGCGAGATCACCGAACCCGATCTGGCGATGCTCCGGCGGGCCGACGCGATCGTGCGCCACGAGATCGAGACCGCCGGGCTCGACGGCGAGGTCTGGCAATTCTTCGCCGTGCTGCTACCCGTGCGCACGGTCGGGGTGATGGGCGACGGACGCACCTACGGGCGCGTCTGCGCCGTGCGCGCCGTCACCAGCGAGGACGCGATGACGGCCGACTGGGCACGCCTCCCCTACGATGTCCTCAGTCGGATCAGCAACCGCGTGGTCAACGAGGTCGAGGGGATCAACCGCGTCGTCTACGACATCACGTCCAAGCCGCCGGGGACGATCGAGTGGGAGTAGCCTGAGCGCGGCAAAGTCCGGAGGTCGTTCACCTCCCGGCTTGCGGGCGGCTATGCCGTTCGACCGTAGGGGCGTGTTGCCGACGCCCCATACGCATCAGGCTACGGAGTGGGCTGGCACACGAACGCCCCGGCGGGCCGCATAGCGCGTGTCGAAGCCGCTATGCCACACCGGAGGCGCGTTCGATGGCGACCGTACCACAGGTGGCGCGGGTGTCACCGCCGGTCCTGGGGCCGGTGGCCGGGCGGGCGGCGCGGGCGACCGGGTGCGTGCCGCGAACCTCGAGGCTGACGGGGGCGCGCTCGGTGCACACGCTGGCGTTCGGCCGGCTGGCGCAGCCGCAGGCGCGGTTGTCGCGACTCGTGCAGGCGGCCGCGACGCTCGGCGTGCGCGTCGCGGGGCGAGGGCGGGACGCGCGCTTCAGCGCGGCGTCAGCGGACGGCCTGCGGGACGTGCTGGCGGCGGCGGTGCCGGTCGTGGTGGCGGCAGCGCCGGTGGCGCTGCCGGTGTTGCGGCGCTTCACGGCGGCGGCGTGGCCCGGCCGTGGTGGGGGCGCGCCCGCCGCCGGGACGGCGGCCATGAAGGTCAGCGTGCGGCTCGACCTCGCCACGGGCCGGCTGAGCGGCCCGTGTGTCGAGGCGGGGCGGACCGCCGATCGGGTCCCCACCGTCGCCACCACGCCGCTGCCGCCTGGGGCGCTGCGCCTGGCCGATCGGGGCTTCTTCAGCCTGGGGGGCTTGGCCGAACAGCACGCCCGGGGCGTCTTGTCCCCCTCGCGCGGGCAGCCGGGGACGGCCGTGGCGACGCCGGGCGGGCGACGGCAGGGCCGCCTCCCCCCGCGGGCGCGCGCCACGACGGCGCCGGTGGACCGGCCCGTGTTGCTCGGGGCCCGCCGCCGCCGCGTGCGGGCGACGGCCCGCGACCAAGGGCGGACCGTCGGCGCCGCCCGCTCGGCGCTGTGTGCCTGGACCATCCTCATCACGAGTGTGCCGCCCGCCCACTTGGCCGTGCAGGAGGCCCTCGTGCTCACCCGTGCCCGCTGGCGAGTCGAAGCGCGCTTCGAGTGCGGGAAGCAACAGCAGCAGGTGGACGAGTGGCGCGCGACGAACCCCTGGCGCATCTTGACCGAAGGCCACGCCAAGCTGCTGGCGGTGCTCGTCCGGCAGCGGCTCATCCTCGTCGGCTGCTGGCCGCTCCCGGACCGCGGCCTGGTCAAGGCCACCCAGGCGATCCGCGGCCATGCCCTCCACCTCGCCGCCGTGTTCGACGTCCACGCACGACGGTGCCAGGCCCGCCACATCGTGGCCCGCTGCCTCGCGACCGGCCGCCTCAACGCCCGCAAGACCGTACCCAACACCGTCCATCCCCTCCTCGCCCTCGACCCTCCCGCCTTAGCTTGATGCCTCTGGGGGCGTGTTGCCGACGCCCTCGCCGCCTCGGCCATACGCGGGCGTGGGCGGCGGAGACGACGGGAGGGCGTCGGCAACACGCCCCTACGGCCAATATTCTGTCTAATCCGCCGCCTCTGCGGTCACCGACGCCGTGGTCAGCCAATGCGGATTCTTGGTCGTGCCGTCGAAGCGCTCGCTAACCTTGTAGCCTTCCAGCACTCCGCCCTGCGCGTGCGCCGCCGTTCGCGCCCGCAACGCGTCCATCTCCTCCGCCGACATCGGCGTGAAGTCGCGCCAGACGCGGATCGCCTGCTCGGTGATCGCCATCGTGTCGCAGCCGGTGATCACCGTCGAGGTTGGCAGGCTCATCGCGTAGCGCAGGCACTCGTCCGCCGTCGCCGCGCCGCTCTTCACCGCGTCGCCCGCCGCCAGAGGCTTCATCCCCAGCACCCCGATCCGGCGCTCGACCAGCACGGGCATCACCCGCTCCTCGAACGAGCGATGGTGGCGATCGACGCAGTTCAGCGGCAGTTGCACCGTGTCCCAATCGAAGCCCGCGTTGAGCATCTTCAGGTGGATATCCGGGTCCTTGTGGCCGGTGAAGCCGATGTAGCGGAGCTTGCCCGCCTGCCGCGCGGCCAGCAGCGCCTCCATCGTCCCGCCCGGCGCGAAGACCATCTCGGGGTCGTCCATACGGATGACCTCGTGGATCTGGATCAGGTCGATGCGATCGGTCTGGAGCCGTTGCAGGCACTGATCGATCTGCGCGGCGGCGACGACGGCGGTGTGACCGTCGATCTTGGTCATCAGGAACACGCGCTCGCGATACCCGTCGCGCAACGCCTCGCCCATCCGCACCTCGGCGTCGCCGCCCGAATAGTCCCAGCAATTGTCCATGAAGGTGATCCCGCTGTCGATCGCCGTGCGAATGATCCGCATCGTCTCCGCGCGGTCGGTCGGCCGCGCCGCGTGCGCCCCGCCGATCGCGATCGCGCTCACCCGCTCGCCCGTTTTCCCCAGCGTCCGATACTCCATCGGTCGGCCTCCTGTCTCACGCCATCAGCGAATCCGCCGGTCACCGCGCGAGTATAGCGCAGTGACCGGGCCGATGGAGACGTCTGTAGCACCGGGGGCGATTCAGGATCTTGCGTGACGAGGGCAGACGGCGGAGGGCAGGGTGGCAGGCGGTTGAGGCCCCGCAAACTTTTGAATCGCACCCGTAGCACCGCACCGTGCCGTAGTAGCGTTCAATTGCCCGGTCCTGCCGCGGCAGGGAACGCCTCTACGGAGGAGCGCCTTTGCGTCGTCTCAGCCGCCCAGCCCCGCGCGGTACAATGCTTTGCCAGCGGACGCCGACGCGACAGGAGGCTCAGCCACGATGGATCGCCGTGCCACCCTCTCACTCGCCCGTATCCTCCCGCGTTTGGAGGCGCGCTTCGCGGTCGAGGCGGGCGACGACGCCTGGGCGGGCTTCGCTGCTCGCCTGACCGACAACTTCGGCGTCCTGTTCGACGGCCTGGTGCGCCTGTACGGCGACCAGTACGATTTCTTCTACCATCTGGAAAGCATCCTGGCGATGACCGCGCGGATGTGGCTCGACCGTCCCGCCGATCTGCGCGCCCTCGACGCCCGCCGCGAGGCCGATCCCGCCTGGTTCCAGTCGGAGCGGATGCTCGGCGGCGTCTGCTACGTCGCTCGTTTCGCGGGCGACCTCGCCGGGCTGCGCGCGAAACTCCCCTATTTGCGCGAATTGGGCCTCACCTACCTCCACCTGATGCCGCTGTTCCCCGCGCCCGTCGGGAACAACGACGGTGGCTACGCCGTCAGCAGCTACCGCGAGGTCACGCCGACGCTCGGCACGATGGCCGAATTGGCCGAACTGAGCCGCGAATTGCGCGCGGCGGGGATCAGCCTCGTCCTCGACTTCGTCTTCAACCACACCTCCGACGAGCACGACTGGGCACGCCGCGCGCTGGCGGGCGACCGCGAATATCAGGACTATTACCTCCTCTTCCCCGACCGCGCGCTGCCCGACGCCTATGAGCGCACCCTGCGCGAGATTTTTCCCGAGCAGCGCCCCGGCAACTTCACCTACCGCCCGGAGATCGACCGCTGGGTCTGGACCACCTTCAACTCCTTCCAGTGGGATCTTAACTACGCTAACCCGGTCGTCTTCGAGCGGATGGCCGCCGAGATGCTCTTCCTCGCCAATCAGGCGTGGAGGTGCTGCGCCTCAACGCGGTCGTCTTCATCTGGAAGCGGCTCGGCACCAGTTGCGAGAACCTGCCCGAGTCGCACCTGATCGTCCGCGCCTTCAACGCCCTCGCCCGCATCGCCGCGCCCGCGCTGCTCTTCAAGTCCGAGGCGATCGTCCACCCCGACGAGGTGCGCGAGTTCATCAGCCCGCAGGAGTGTCAGACCTCGTACAACCCGCTGCTGATGGCGCTCCTCTGGAACGCCCTCGCCACGCGCGACGTGCGCCTGCTGGCCGATTCGCTGCGCGACCGCCTGCGCCTCGACCCGCGCTGCGCCTGGGTCAACTACGTCCGCAGCCACGACGACATCGGCTGGACCTTCGACGACGCCGACGCCGCCCGGCTCGGCACCGACCCCCGCGCCCATCGCCGGTTCCTGAACGCCTTCTATACCGGGCGCTTCCCCGGCAGCTTCGCGCGCGGCCTGCCCTTCCAGGAGAATCCCCGCACCGGCGACGCCCGCATCTGCGGCACCACCGCCTCGCTGGCCGGACTCGAACGCGCGCTCCACGACGGCGACACCGACGGCGCGGCGGGTGGCATGGCGGGTGGCGGCGCGATGGAACGCGACCTCGCCATCCGCCGCATCCTCCTCCTTTACGGCGTCGCGCTCACCATCGGCGGTATCCCGCTCCTCTACCTCGGCGACGAACTCGGCCAGCTCAACGACTACACCTACGCCCGCGACCCCGCCCACGCCGACGACAGCCGCTGGGTCCATCGCCCGGCCATGGCTTGGTCGCGTGCCGCCGAGCGCGGCGATCCGACGACGGTTGCCGGGCACGTTTTCGGCCCCTTCGCGCGCCTGATCGCCCTGCGGCAGGGCCACGCTGTCTTCGCCGGGTCGCTGACTGAGATCGTGGACACCGGCAACGACCACGTCTTCGGCTTCGTACGCCGCAATGGCGCGGGGCGTGCGCTCCTCCTCGCCAATGTCACCGAGCGACCACAGCGCATCGCCGCCAACGTCCTGCGCCTGCACGGCCTCGCCCGCACCTTCGCCGACCCCCTCACCGGCGACACCATCGACATCGCCGAGGGGGAGCTGGAACTGGCGCCGTACCGGCTCGCCTGCTTATTGCCGCGACAGACAGGGGGGGACATTTGATGATCCTTGAGCGCGCAGATCTGCACGGTCGTCGGCTCGCCTCCCTGGCGCTGCCCGACCTTGACGCTCTACAGTTCGATCACCTGCTGCCGGGCGCGCATCTCATCTGCTTATTGGCATGCGACGCCCGTGCATTGGACACCAGAGTCGTCAGGCTTACAATCACTACATTGCTGGATCGGGGATTGGTGTATTTGGTAGCTTGGGGACCGGACTGCAAACGCGTCCACGATCTCACCGCTGAGGAGTTTATCCGGCGAGAACTCGAAGCGGGGCACCAACTCCCCCTCGTGATGACGACAAGCCATGACGACGAATCGCTCGCTGACGCATTGTGGTTCTTTCTGAACGCGGCCTTCCCGGCGGATGAGTATGCCGAGACGGCGACAACACTTCTGGCGATAGCGGTTGGCGACGCTATGTGGGCAGAAGAAATTCAACGCGCTCTCGCCACTGCCGAATATGCGGGAGACAAAATATAGTCAGCCGACACCCTTTACTCTGTGCGACATATTGACACCCCTCCCCGGCGGCGGTATCGTCACGATATTATTGAGCCGGAGCGTAGGGCCTCGGTCGCGCCCAGCCCCCTCGTTATGTTGCCTACTGCAGGCTGTCGCGCGACGTGAGCAGGGCAACTATCCGTCGCCGCCTCGCACCACCATCACCACCGAAGGAGAACATTCCCATGCAAGGCATGATGCAGGACTATCCCCTGACCCTCCAACACATCTTCTGGCGCGCGGAGAAGCTTTTCAGCAGGAAGGAGATCGTCACCAAGCGCGAGACCGGCATCCATCGCTATACCTACGGCGATTTTGCCGGGCGCGTGCGGCAACTGGCGAATGTGCTGACCGATCTCGGCATCGAGCCCGGCGACCGGGTCGGCACGATCGCCTGGAACAACTACCGCCACCTCGAACTCTACTACGCCGTCCCCTGCATGGGCGCGGTGTTGCACACCCTCAACCTGCGCCTCTTCCCCGAACAACTCGCCTTCGTGATCAACGACGCGGCCGACAGGGTCCTTTTCGTGGACAAGACCCTCCTGCCGATCCTCAACCGGATCGCGGGCCAGATCCCGACCGTCGAGCGGATCATCGTCCTCGACGATGGCGGACCGCTGCCCCCCCACGACCTCGGCGACACCCTCGACTACGAGACGCTGCTCGCCGCCGCCGCCCCGGAGTTCGCCTGGCCGACCCTCGATGAGCGCAGCGCCGCCGCGATGTGCTACACGTCCGGCACCACCGGCAACCCCAAGGGCGCGGTCTACAGCCACCGTTCGCAGTTCCTCCACGCGATGAGCGTGCTGCAAAAGGCGGGGCTCGGCGTGGACGAGCGCGACGTCATCCTGCCGGTCGTCCCGATGTTCCACGTCAACAGTTGGGGGCTCCCCTATGCCGCCGCGATGGCGGGCAGCACGCTCCTCTTCCCCGATCGCTGGATGGGCGATGGCGCGACCTTGCTCGATCTGGCGCGCGACGAGGGCGCGACGATCCTGGCCGGGGTGCCGACGATCTGGCTCGGGCTGCTGCGGCAGATCGAGGAAACGAAGGCGACCCTGCCGCAGGTCCACACCGTCATCTGCGGCGGCTCGGCCCTACCGCCCGCGCTGATGGCGGGGATGGAACGGGTCGGCCTGCGGATGCTGCACGCCTGGGGGATGACCGAGACGTCGCCGATCGGCACGGCGGCCCACCTCCGCTCCTGGCACGCGGAGGAGAACCACCTTGCGCTACGCCTCACGCAGGGGCCGCCGGTCCCCGGTATCGAGATCCGTATCGCCGACATCACCAGCGGGGCCGAACTGCCCTGGGATGGCGTCGCCTTCGGCGAACTCCAGGTGCGCGGCCCCTGGGTCATCGCCGGGTACTACCACGACGTCGATCCCGGCAAGAATACCGTCGATGGCTGGTTCCGCACCGGCGACGTGGCGACGATAGATCGCGACGGGTACATGGCGATTGTGGACCGCACCAAGGACGTGATCAAATCCGGCGGCGAGTGGATCTCCTCGGTCGAGTTGGAGAACGCGATCATGGCCCACCCGGATGTGCTGGAGGCGGCGGTGATTGCCCTGCCCCACCCGCGCTGGCAGGAGCGCCCGGTCGCCTTCGTCGTCCCCACACCGGGCGCGCGCGACCAACTCACGCAGGCGCAGATCCTCACTTTCCTCGAAGGCAAGATCGCGCGCTGGTGGATGCCCGACGAGGTCCGCTTCATCGTCGAACTGCCCAAGACCTCCGTCGGCAAATTCGACAAGAAAGCCCTGCGCGCCGACGCCATCCCGCTCGCCGACACGCCGGAACCGGCCACCACCGAATAGGCCCGCTTTCCCTCGCCCCGATCGTGGCGACTTTCAGGTATCGCGGCCTTCTCCGCCCGTCAACAGCAAGGGGCCGGGACTATACAGCCCCGGCCCCTTCTGCGTATCCTAATTCGTATCCTGAGTGGAACGCCTCGCACCTAGATCCGCGAGCGTGGATCCAGCGCGTCCCGCAGGCCGTCACCGATGTAATTGATCGACAACACCACCAGGAAGATCATCAGGCCGGGGAAGACCGCGATGTGCGGCGCGAACTCCAGGCTGTCACGCCCGCCCGCCAGCAGCGAACCCCAGGTCGGCACGTCCGGCGGGAAGCCAAGGCCGAGGAAGGAGAGGGTCGATTCGGCGATAATCGCCGCGCCGACGCCGAGAGTCGCGGCCACGATCACCGGCGAGAGGACGTTCGGCATGATGTGCTTGAAGATCAGGCTCGGGGTGGTCGCGCCGATGCAGCGCGCGGCCTCCACGAACTCCTTCTCCTTCAGCGAAAGGAAGGAGGCGCGCACCAGCCGCGCCACCGGCATCCAGTTCAGGAAGCCGATCACCAGGACGATCAGGATCAGGATGCCGTTCTCGACGCCGAAGATCGCCTTCAGCTTCGCCACGTAGAGATAGCTGATCAGCAGCAGCAGCGGCAACTGCGGCAGCGCCAGGAAGAGGTCGGTCGTGCGCATCAGGAGCGAGTCGACGCCCTTGCCGAAGAATCCGGCGATCGCGCCGACCAGCGTCCCGACCGTGATCGATACCACCACCGCCATCAGGCCCACCAGCAGCGACTTGCGCCCGCCGGACAGGACGCGGGCCAGGATGTCGTGGCCGAGTTCATCCACGCCCATCGGCGCGCTGAGCGACGGCCCGCCGAGCCCGATAGGGACGAGCGCGCCTTTCGGAATGTCCAACGCCTGCGGGTTCTTCGTGTAGATCAGCGGGCCGACGAGGCAGGCGGTGATGATCAGCGTCAGGATGGCGACGCCGACCAGCGCCATCTTGTGCTTGCGGAATTGCCGCCAGGCATCGCTCCAGAGGGAGCGCGATTTGCGTACCTTCACGCCCCCGGCCAGCGTCGTGCCGCGCGCGCGCGTGACCCCGGTTCGGGCACTGTCACTCAGTTCGGCCATCGCTCTTCCTCCCTCTCCAATCATCGACGGGCGACGCCACCACCATCGCTCCGGCACGGTCGCGGTCGGCACCGGGGGTCATCAGCCGAACTTGATGCGCGGGTCGAGGACGCCGTAGATGATGTCGGCCAGCAAACTGGAAAGCACCACCAGGATCGAGATGATGAACACGATCGACATCACGACCGGGGTGTCGCTGGCGGTGAGCGAACTGATCAGCAGCGAGCCGATACCCGGCACCCGGAAGATCTGCTCGGTCACGATCGCGCCGCCGAAGAGGCCCGGCAACTGCAAGGCGATGATCGTGATCACCGGGATGAAGGCATTGCGGATGACATGCGTCATCACCACGGTCCGCTCGTTGAGCCCCTTGGCGCGCGCGGTCCGCACGTAATCCAGCTTGATGTTCTCGAGCATCGACGAGCGGGTGTAGCGCATCAACGTCGCGCCCTGGAACAGCCCCAGGATCATCACCGGCAAGGCGGCGAACTTCATCCGCTCCACCAGGCCCAGGAGGCCGTCGTGCGCCGTGTTCGATTCGTAGATGAATGGTAACCAGCCGAGTTTGATCGAGAAGAAGAGGATCGCGAGTACGCCGGAGAAGAAGGTCGGGATGGAGAAGCCAATGAACGCGAGCGTTGTGGCGACCTGATCGAAGAGCGAATACTGCTTGATCGCCGCCAGGATCCCGATCGGCAGGGCGATGAGCAGGCCAAGCATGAAGGCCAGCCCCATCACGAAGATGGTCGTGGTGATGCGCTGCATGACCAGCCCGCGTACGCCGGTTCGCGAGGAGAAGGAGAAGCCCCAATCACCCTTCGCCCAGCTTGTGGCCCACTTGGCGTACTGCACCGGGATCGGATCGTCGAGGCCGAGCTGCTTGCGGATATTCAGGCGCACTTCGGGCGGCACCGACGGATTCGCCGCGAACTGCGACATCGGATCGCCGGGCGCGAGCTTGAGGATCGAAAAGATGATCATGCTGATCACGATCAGGGTCGGGATCGCGGTCAGCAAACGCCGGACGATATAGGCTCCCACAACGCCCTCCTGCTTGGGCTACGACACTCGGCGACACCCACCGCACCGCAAAGACGTCAGCGATCCCGAACTCGTTCCCTCGCGGTGCGCCGCTGCCCCGGAGCCGCGTTGTCGCCGGTACGCCATTCCGGCGGAAACGCACAACGCCTTCAATGGCTGTCGCGTGCGTTTCCCCATGGCGAATACCAATTCGCCGCGTACTGGCCCTGTCGGACGCCATGGTGTAGCATGGGCCTCGCCGACGCGGCTGCTGTAATTATGGGCGTGGACGACCATGGCGACATGGCCTGTGCAGCGTATTATAGCCGACGTTAACGCGGTGTCAACTGACCGGACGCCCGACCCATTCCCCCGGGGTTGGGCGGCTTGCACAGAGGTGAACGCATGAACGACACCACCTTGCACGACGCACAAGCGCAGCCGAGCGGCGCCGTCGCCGGTATCGCCACCGTCGCCATTATCGGTGTCGGGATCATGGGGACCGGGCTGGCGGCGGAATGGGCCGCCGCCGGGCGCACCGTCACCCTCCTCGGCCGCGATAAGGCCCGCGCCACCCTCGGCCGCGAGCGCGCGGCGGCGGCGCTCGCGACCCTCCAGCGCGGCGGGCTGCTGACCCCGTCCGAGGTCGAGGCCGCCCTGGCGCGCGTGCGCACGGCGACCGACCTGCCCACGGCGGTCGCCGGTGCCGATCTGGTGCAGGAGAGTGTGCCGGAGAACCTGGAATTGAAGCGCGCGATCTTCGCCGAGTTGGACGCCCTCTGCCCGCCCACCACGATCCTCGCCTCCAATACCTCGGGGCTGCCGATCACGCGCCTCGCCGCAGGCTTGCCGGGCGCGGGGCGGATCATCGGCGTCCACTATCTCAACCCGCCGCACCTGATGCCCCCGGTCGAGGTGATCCCCGGCGAGGCGACCGCGCCGGAGACGATGGAACGCATCCGCACGGCCCTCCTCGGCCTCGGGAAATCACCGCTGGTGGTGCGGCGCGAGGTGCCGGGCTTCCTCTGGAACCGGCTCCAATTCGCCATGATCCGCGAAGCCTCCTGGCTCGTCGAGAACGGGGTGGCGACGATGGAGGAGGTCGATCTCGCGATGCGCCAGGGCCTCGGGCGGCGCTGGTCGATCGCCGGACCCTTCGCCTCGATGGACCTCGGCGGCCTGGACACGATGGCGAAAGTCGGCGGCTACCTCTTTCCCGAATTGAGCAACAGCGCCGTGTTACCCGGCTTCCTCACCGAGCGCATCGCTGCGGAGCAGTACGGCGCGAAGTCCGGCGTGGGACTCTACCCCTGGCCGACCGAGAAGCTCGCCGCCGCCGTCGCCCGACGCGACGCCATGCTCCTCGCCGCCCTGCGCGACGACCGCGCCGGGGCTGCCCCGACGACAGGGAGTGATGACGGGGCGGTGGGGGCGGCAGGCGAATAGCCCGCCACGATGGCCGCGCTCCCATCGTCGTAGGCCACACGCGGCGGGAGGGACAGTATGAGGGTATGATCGCTCGTCCGGTTCGACCGTGGGCGTGCCCATTATGCCCGAACGTTTTCCCTGTCGGCGGTGCCCACCCCTGTACGACACAGGGCCGAAGGCAAGCGCCTCCCGGAGGGAACATGCGCACACCTATCCCCGATGAACGCGACGCCGCCCGCATCGCACAACGCCACCTGGGTGCCGATGTGCGGGTGGTGGAGCGGCTGCCGACCGGACTGAGGAATTATGTCTACGCGGTGACCCTCGCGGATGAACGGCGCGTCGTCGTTCGCCTCAATCTCCCCGGCAACGGCGCGCACTTCGCCGCCGCCGCCCGTTGGCACCGACTCCTGCGACCGCTCGGTGTCCCCCTGCCCGCCCTGCTGCACGCCGAATCCCAGCCGCCCAGCGACGACTTCCCCTGTATGATCCTGGAATATCTGCCCGGCCAGGATCTGGAATACGCCTACCCTCACCTCGCCCCACGCCAGAAAGCGGCGCTGGCCGAACGGATCGTCGCCATCCAGCGCGCGGTCGGCACCCTGCCGCTCGGCCCCGGCTTCGGCTATGCCAGCGGCTACGACGACCCAGCGCTCCACCCCACCTGGACCGCCCTCCTGCACGCCGAACTCGCCCGCAGCCGGGCGCGTATCGCCGAGGCCAATGTCGTCTCTCCGACGGTGGCGGATCGCGTACTCGCCAGGCTGCCCGATCACGCGGCGGCGCTGGCCCGGATCACGCCGCGCCCGTTCCTCGACGACACCACCACCAAGAATGTCCTCGTCAACATCCATGACGGCACCCTCAGCGGCATCGTGGACGTGGACTGCGTCTGCTTCGGCGACCCGCTCCTGACCGTCGCGCTGACCCGGATGGCCCTGCTCAGTCGCGGCTTCGCCACCGATTACATCGACTATTGGTGCGCCGCGGTCGGCCCGACTGCCGCGCGTTCGTCCCTTTTGGGACTTTACACCGCCATCTTCTGCGTCGGCTTCCTCGGTGAACTCGGCCAGCGCTTCAACAGCGCCGCCGCACGTCCGGTCGATCCGGCTCACGTACGCCACCTACTCGCAGTGCTCGACAGCGCCCTGGCGGAATGCTGATTTTGGGGGAGTCGGCGGTCGGTAGTCGGTAGAGGGGTTCGCCCGCTGGCAACAGCGTCCAAATGCCACCACGCAGCCACTGCCCACTACCGACTCCCCCGCCCGGCGCGGTGCAACCAGGCACCGCGCCGGGCGTCTTACGTATACGGTCAAGTCGCGTCGACCGCGCAGCGTCGCCTCTTCGCCGACAATAGATGGCGATCAAACCACCATAAAGGCGTCGGTATGCAACAGCCCACCAATCCCGCGCACGATCTCGGTGCGTTGCGCGCTGAATATGATCACCAACTCGCCGCTTTGCGGGCCGAGGTCGCCGCTCTCCGTCGCCACCCACGCCGCCATCCACGACTGCTGCTCGCCATCGTCACGGTTGCCATGTTCGTCGCGCTGGTACCGCTGTCGCTCCTCGCCGCGAACCCGTTCACCGACCTGACCGGCGGCGTCCACGACCCGAACATCGACCTGATCTACAACGCGGGAATCACCACCGGGTGCGTGCCGAACGTCTCCTACTGCCCCACCGATGTCGTCACTCGCGAGCAGATGGCCTCGTTCATCGCCCGCACCGCCGGACTCGGTACCAATCTGCCCGTCGTCAACGCCAAGACCGCCAAGACCGCCACGCTGGCCGACACCGCCACCACCGCGACCACCGCAGGCAAGCTCGGGACAACCCCGATCGGTGCCACCGCGTATGCCGCCAACGAGATCGCCCGCACGGCCCAGGCTCTCGGCACCAACCGGCGTGAACCGGACACCCGGTTGACCGTCACCAAACGGGCCAATGTCGATGCCACTTATGACCCGATCGCCACTGTCGCCATCACCGCCCCGAGCGCTGGCTTCATCATCGTCAATGGCACGGTCGGCCTCGGCATCGAGGGGACCGGCACCGCAGGCTTCGCCCGCCTGCGCGATACCGCCCCAGGCGTCGCCCCCGCGCTCGCCCCCTCGCCGACCCTCTACACCGGCGGCGGCTCGTCGCTCGCCACCACCCTCAGCCCGAGCTATGTCTTCCCGGTCGCGGCGGGGCAACGCTCGTTCGTGCTGGAAGTGCAGAAGCAGGGGACCGGCACCGTCCTCGCCTTCGACGGCGTCATCTCCGCCGTTTTCATCCCGTTCGGCTCTGTCGGCACCGCGCAGCCGTGAGCGCGGCGTCGCGCCCACACACAACAGCTTGGCATGAGCCAGCCCACCCTCCCTTTTAGGGGAGGGTCGCCGCCGCAGCGGCGGGGAGGGGTAGCGGGCCGGGTAGCCTCAGCCCCCGCCGCCGTACCGCTTCCCGTGCGGGTATTCCTGCCCGGCCACATCGGGCCATTCCAGCACGAAACCGAGCGTGGTCCGCAGGACTCTCTGGAAATCAGCCAACGACGAGCCCACTGCTGGAATGCCGCTACTCCAAACCTGCACCGGCGTCTTATTAGTGTTGAGGCAGAACGCCGCCAGCGCCCCCGCCGCCTCCCCAATCGTCCACTCGACCGGGTGGAGCCGGTAACAGCCGTTGGTGATATGGGTCGTGCCGATGTTCTTGGCGGCGGGCAGAAGATTGACCACGCGCTGCGGGATGAGCGCCCCGAGCGGGATCTGGAAGCGGTAGCTCTCGATGTCAACGTAGGTACGCCCGCCCGAATAGGTCGTAACTCCGTTCCTGTCAGTCGTCTTACCCGTGCTGGGGTGCAGGTCGATTCGGTAGTAGCCGATTCCCACACTATCGGGGAAGACCTCGGCAGCCGTCTTGCCCGGTCGGGCCTGCACGCCGACATGCTGCTCCAGCACGGTAAACCGCGCCTTGATCCGCCGACTCTCGCGGATATAGGCCGCCTTCGCCAGCCCGTCGGTCGTGCCGACGATGTCCGGGCGCAGGCGCAGGCCGGGGTAGCCGACGCCATTGCCATCGGCGTGCGGGGCTTCGGTCTGCATCCAGTAGAGCATCGACAGGCTGAGTTGCTTCGCGTTGTCCAGCGCCGTTTGGCGCTTGGCGGGCGTCACCCCTGGCCCGACCAGCGGATCGCCACGATGCGTCGCTGGCGGTCCTCCCAGGGTCAGCGGGTCGGCCCAGTAGTCGATCTGCGGCCAATTCACCGTGGTAAGGTCGCTCGGGTAGAGGCCGGCGAGGCATTGGTCGTGCCAGAAGGTGCGGCGAAAGTGCCACATGTCGCCGTAATCCCCGCTCGTGGGGCCGTCGAACAGGTTGCGTGTGCGCGCCTGTAGCGTCTCCGGGTGAACATCGGTCCAATTCAGCAGTTTGCCCGTCCAGAAAGCAGGGGTGTAATCGCGCCAGATGTTGTATTGCGCCGGTCGCGCGATCGTATGCGTCTCCCCCGGTAGGTACTCCATTGGAAAGCACCAACTGATCGCCTGCTGATCGAGCGGATCGGCGGTGGTCAACGCGTGGAGTTCGCTGGTCTGGGTTTTGCTCTCCGCCCCGGTTACATGCTCCACGTTCGCCAGTTCCAGCAAGTCGCCCAGGTCGGTCGCGTCAAGGATAAATGAGGCCGCAATTGTCACCGGAACGCCAAGCGTTGCGAAAGTGATCGTCGCGACACGATCGCCAGCAGCAGTGACAGCGGCGGTCGGGCGATGCCGCAGCAACACCGTCAACTTCCCGGACATTTGATAGGGCTTGAGCATCGCCGTCAGCACCGCCAACGCCACCGGGGCCTCATGGCAGAGCGCGCTCACATTGCCCGCGCCGGGATTGAGGAAGGGGCTGGCGTAGGGGGCTCCTCGCAAGGCGTAGTTGTCGCGGTAATACTGGCGTACGCCGTTACGGAACTGCCGATAGCTCGCCGTGCAGCCGGTTGTCTCGATCCAGGGATTCTCGTCGGGCGGCACCGCTTGCGCCGTCAGTTGCCCCCCGATCCAGTCCGTCTCCTCGGTCAGGATGACGGTTCGCCCGAGCCGCAGCGCCGCCAGCGCCGCCGCCACGCCGCCAACCCCGCCGCCAACGACGAGGACATCGGTCAAAAGTTCCGCCGCAGCGCCCGCCCCGGCGACCCTGTTGGCCAGCGTCCCCAGCCTGCCGCCGAGCGCGGCCACCCCCGCCGCCGACCAGCCCACGAACTGCCGCCGCGTCAGCGCCACGCGCAGCCCGCCATAGCTCCGCCCCGTCATGTCCCGCCATCCGCCTTCAGCGCGCTTGCTCGCGCCGCTGTCATTGCCATGCCCCGACAGGTGTCCATCAGGTCGCTATCCTTTGAAACGTACACCCGCCACCCTGGTCGCAAGCGAACGCGACGTGCAGCAAAGCGCCGGGGCCGGGGAGAGCGCTCTCCCCGGCCCCGGCACCGGATATGCTTCGCACGCTATCTGCTTGATCGGAGGCCATCCCCATCCTCCCTTTTAGGGGAGGGTCGCCACCGCAGCGGCAAGGGCAGATGCTCCCCGTCCAAGGGGACGTAAGGCCCGCCGCAGCGGGCGAGCGGAGCGGGGTGGGGAGGGGTCCCCCCCAACGCCTAGTTGCCGAACGCGGCGCGCAGGTCCGCCCCGGCCATCGCCTGCGCCTGCTTCGCCTTGGCGATCACCAGCGGCATGCTGAAGAACTCGTGCATCACCCCGGTGTAGCGCATCGCCTTCACGGCCACGCCGGCGTCCTTGAGACGCTGGGCGTAGGCTTCGCCCTCGTCGCGCAGGGGATCAACGTCGTCGGTGATCACCGTCGCGGGAGCCAGGCCCTGCAGGTCGGGCGCGCGCAGCGGCGAGATCAGCGGGTTGGCCCCGTCCTGCGGGCTATTGAGATAGTAGCGGAAGAACCACAGCATCCCCGGCTTGTTCAGGGGCACCGCCTCCGCGTTCTCGTTGTAGGAGGGGGTGTCGAAGGCGTAATTGGTGATCGGGTAGACCAGGAGTTGATAGACCGGCTGGGCCACGCCGTCGGCCTTCGCCCGCAGGCAGACGGCGGTGGCGAGATTGCCGCCCGCGCTCTCGCCCGCGACCGCCACCCGCTTCGGGTCGCCGCCGAACCGCGCCGTGTTCGCCAGCACGTACCGATAGGCCGCGTAGGCGTCGTCGTGCGCCGCCGGGAAGCGATGCTCCGGTCCCTGACGGTAATCGACCGAGACGACCACGCACTTCGCCTGATTCGTCAGCCCGCGACACGAGGCGTCGTAGACGTCGGTGCTGAACAGCACCCAGCCGCCGCCGTGGAAGTAGACCGTCACCGGGAACGGCCCCGTCCCCGCCGGGGTGTAGACGCGCACCGGCAGCGGCCCGCCCGGCCCGGGGATGGTGGTGTTCTCGACCGTGCCGACCGGCTCCGGGGTGGTGTCGAGGCCGCGCTTCTTCGCGACGGCCAGCGCGGCATCCCGCACGCTCGGCCCCGTGCGGGCCTCCTGCGGCGTCACCAGATAGAACGGCGGGCCGGAGGCCGCGATCTGGTCCACCACCTCTTGCGCGTCGGCGTCGAGCGGCTGCTGATCGGCCCCCGGCCCGAGGATCGGTGCGATCGCGCCGACGACGGTCGCCGGAGACAGCAGATCCTCGAATGCTTTCGGGGCCGGGTTCGCGTTCGGATTCAGCAGCGCGCGGATGATCGCCGTGTGCCGCGCCTCGACCGCCACGATCGAGCCGGCGACGCCCAGGATGGCCTTGCTGGCGATCTCGCGGGCCGCGCCGTTGTAGGCCGCCACGCCGGTCGCTTCGAGCTTCTCGGCCACCGCCAGGATGCCGGCCTGCGTGTTGAGATCGCCGAGCTTCGCGAACGCGTAGGATTTGCGCGGCTTCACCGGCATACCGCCCGCGCCCCGGATCGCCGCCGTGAGCGCATCGACGTGCGCCTGCTCGTGCGCCCCGATGATCGCCAGGTACTTCGCCGCGTTCCCTTGAAGTTTACCGGAGGCGAGCACCTGTTGGTAGAAGGCGTTCTCCAGGTGTTCCAGCGTCAGCGCGTAATTGAGGACGTCGAGATCGGTCGGGAAGATCGGCGACGCCGCCGCGCCGCTCGCGGTCGCGGTGGCCTGGGCCAGGCTCGCCGCGCGCAGAAACTCGGAAAACTGGTTCGCCATCGTCACGCTCCTTGCAATCGAACACCACATCCCGTGAATCGCCGCCGCCCAAGCCTCCTCCCCGCTATCCCTCAGCGTCTTTGCCTGTGGCTCGCGTGCGCGGGACCGTCAGGACGTCCCCAAGCGGACGCACCCGCGATGAACCCTCGCGCCAACGGCAGCACAACGGGACGGGATCTCACTTGAACTGGGCGCTTGACGGGCAGCGAAAGCGCCGCCTATTGAGGAGTATGGGTGGGGTTCGTCAACGACACGGTAAACAGGACCGCACGTTTGTCAAGAAGCGGTGAACGCGCGTGTTCGACCGCCGCCATGCCACCCGCGTGTCGGACCTATGTCGGCGTACTCGCCACAGCTTGCCGCGCCCGAGCGGCCCGGGACCGCGACCGCCCGGCGCTTCATCCCGCCGGAAGGGGGGGCGATCGCCATGAGATAGCCAAAACTTGACCAGAATCAAGAATCATGTACGCTACAGTCATGCACGATGAACCACTGCGATGCAGCGATGCAGCGATACACCAGCGAATCGCCGTGGAAGCGATAGGGGAGGGATGATGACCAGCCAACCGTTCGATATGAAGCACAAGAGCCGCACGCTCTTCGAGGGGCGCGACCGCGCCGCCGCCCGTTCCTACCTCAAGGGCATGGGCTACACCGACGAGGATCTCGCCAAGCCGATCATCGGCATCGCCAACACCTGGACCGAGACGATGCCCTGCAACCTCAACCTCCGCCGCCTCGCGGGCTATGTGAAGCAGGGTATCCGCGCCGCCGGTGGCACGCCGATGGAGTTCAACACCATCGCCATCTCCGACGGCATCACGATGGGCACCGAGGGGATGAAGGCGTCGCTGGTCAGCCGCGAGATCATCGCCGACTCGATCGAACTGGTCGGGCACGGCCACATGTTCGACGCCGTGGTGGCGCTAGCGGCCTGCGACAAGACGATGCCCGGCGCGGCGATGGGCCTCATCCGGCTCGACGTGCCCAGCATGGTCGTCTACGGCGGCACCATCCTCCCCGGCAGCTTCCGGGGCAAGGACGTCACTGTCGTGGATCTCTTCGAGATGATCGGCGCGGTCGCCGCCGGACGCGCCACCGACGCCGATCTGAGCGAACTCGAGGCGGTGGCCTGCCCCGGTGCGGGGGCCTGTGGCGGCCAGTTCACCGCCAACACCATGGCGACCGTGTTCGAGGTGATGGGCCTCTCGCCGCTCGGCACGGCCTCCGTCCCGGCGGTCGATCCGCGCAAGGACAAGGTCGGCGAGCGCGTCGGCCATCTGATTATGGACATGCTGCGCGAGGGCATCCGACCCAGCGATATCCTGACCCGCGCCTCCTTCGAGAACGGCATCGCCGTCGCCGCCGCCACCGGCGGCTCGACCAACGTGGTGCTACACCTGCTGGCGATGGCGCGCGAGGCGGGCGTGCCGCTGGACATCGACGACTTCGACCGCATCAGCAGCCGCACTCCGCTGATCGCCGACCTCAAGCCGGGCGGGCGCTACACCGCCGCCGACGTGGACCGCATCGGCGGCATCCAGGTCATCGCGGAGCGCCTGGTCAGCGCCGGGTTGCTCGACGGCACGCAGCGCACCGTCACCGGCCACACCCTCGCCGAAGACTCGGCGGGCGCGGTGGCGATCGCCAACCAGGACGTGATCGCCCCCGTGTCCGACCCGCTGAAGGAGTCCGGTGGCCTCGTCATCCTCAAGGGCAACATCGCCCCCGAGGGCTGCGTCGTCAAGGTCGCGGGCCACGAACGCCCTTACCATCGCGGCCCCGCCCGCTGCTTCGACCGCGAAGAGGACGCGATGACGGCCATCACCAGCGGCGCGATCAAGCCGGGCGACACCATGGTCATCCGCTACGAGGGGCCGAAGGGCGGCCCCGGTATGCGCGAGATGCTCGGCGTCACCTCCGCCGTCGTCGGTGCGGGACTCGGCGAGACGGTCGCGCTGATCACCGATGGCCGCTTCTCCGGCGCGACGCGCGGCCTGATGGTCGGCCACGTCGCCCCCGAGGCGGCGATCGGCGGCATCATCGCCGCCATCCGCGACGGCGACGCGATCGAGATCGATACCACCAAGCGCGGCCTCAACGTCCTGGTCCCCGAGGAGGAGCTGACCGCCCGCCTCGCCACCTGGACCCCGCCCGCGCCGAAGTACACCAGCGGCGTCTTCGCCAAGTACGTCGCCCTCGTCTCCTCCGCCTCGGAGGGCGCGATCACCCGCCCGCCCCAAGGCGTCTGAGACGTTCCCGAGGCGCGTTGTCGGCCCCGCCCGACCCGGAAGCGGGTCGGGCGGGGCCGACACCACCATGCTTCCCGCCGCAGTTTTTGGTATGGCGGCGGCGTCCGATGCCAGCGGCACGACGAACGGCGGGCGTCGCCCGTGGCGAAGCGAGCAGCCATGACTCCTCCGCCTGGCGCTCATTCGCCTGGCCCTCGTGCGCCCGGTGCGCCGAGACAGCCCCCCGCGATTCATGTGCGGTCATGCCGTCATGCACCGCCCGTCACGCGGCACTGTCGTGGAGGTGTGGAGGCGACAACGAGTGGCGCGCGATGCTTGTCGGCACGCACGGGCGAAGGAGATGGCCGTAGCGCGGTGCAGCCTTTTGAGATCGCGGGGCGATCGTGCTAGAGTTGGCATGTTAACCAGTCTTGCCTATTACAGCAGGGGGTGCGAGCCGCGCTGGCTCAATCTGAACGGGTCGGCACCCCGACAAGCCGGTACAGATCACCCCGGCTGGGAACGTTGGCGGCAGCACACATACGACGGGGGTAGTGCCCATGGATACGGTGGATAATTCGCTGATAGGCGAAGAGTCGGCGGCCGACCCTCAGTGAGCGTTCCACGAGGCGTTTCGCAACGGCAGACAAGGTTGGCCTGGCGTAGATCTGTCGTCGGCGCCGACCTGATGAGGGGCCAGCGCGGCCCTTCATCGGCGGCCCGTGGCTCCGGAGCGTCAGGTGTCGAGGCTGCAGGGCATGCTCAAGAGCTCGCGTGTGCTCCAGCGTCGGTGCGTCAGCCCGGCGGCCATCGCCGGGGTCCGCGGGCGATAGCGGCGCGCGCCGCGGCCGTGGGGCACCGGCACGGCCAGCCGCAGGGCGTGGTGCGGGCGCACGAAATGGTAATAGCCCCGCCACCAGGCGACCTGCGCGCGCAAGCCCGCCGCCGTCTGGGCGGTGGACCAGGTTCGCCGCCCGAGGGCTGCTACCCCCTGCCGGAGGGTCAGGTTGACGCGCTCGACGAAGGCCGTGTTCAGGCGCCCGCTCAGCCCCAGCGCCCGCAGCGCCACGCGCAGCTGCTCCCCGGTGCCGACGACGACGCGGTGCGCCACCCGCACGATACGCCGCCGCCGGTAGACCTTCCGGACCTGGCCGTAGACCAGGGCCTCGGCCACCTGCCAGACGCGGCGCCGTCCGGCCGCCACCCAGTGCCCGAAGTGCGCGGTGAGCGCGTAGTAGTAGAGCCGCAACCCGTCGCTCGTGACGACCGGCACACAGCCCGGGGCGAGCCGGTCGTGCAGGGCGTGGACGACGGCGTGGGCCGACGCCTGCGTGCGCGGCCCCAGGTGGACCACCGGCACGAGCTTCGTCAGCGGATCGAGCGCCAGCCAGAGCCACAGGACCGCCCGCCTTGACCGCAACCGCGTCCGGATCTCGTCCAGTTGGAGACGCGGCAGGCGCAAGTGCCGGAACAGCCGGTCGTGCAGCCGGTCCGCGTGCCGGGCCGCCCGCGCCTGCCACCGGGCGATCGTCCCCTCGCCATGGCCGAATACCCGCACGGCGGCCGCGACATCCAGGCCTTCCGCCAGCGCGCTCAGCACCTCGCCGACCCGCTCCGCCGGGGTCTTAAGGTGATAGAGCGGCGTCCCCCACCGCGCGCTCACCTTGGTCCCGCACGCCTGGCACCGGAAATCCTGGATGCGGTCGGTCGCGCCGTGGTGGCCATAGCCGACCAGGGCGTGGACGCGCTCGTCGGTGATCCCATAGTACGGGCAGGTCCGCGACGGGCAGGCGTAGCCGGCGGTCGCGATGCGCCTGGGTGCCCCGCGCCGACACGTCCGCCCCCGCCATGGCTGGACCGGCGGCGATGGCGGCGCTGCCCGTGGCGGGCCAGCGCTGCGGGCCCGGCAGGCGGGGCAATCGTCGGGCGTGCGGCGCCGCCAGGGGCGGGCGATGGGGGTCGCGCGCGGCTGCGTGGGCTGCACACGACGTCGGAGCCACCAGGGTCCCAGCCCGACAAGCCCAGCGGCGACGAGCACGACCAACACGACGAATCCGAGCGGCCCTGGATGTACAGGCGACATGCCAGCTCCTTGCTCTGCCCTACTATAGCGGTCAGCGCAAGGTTAGCAGACGCCGGGGATCACGCCAAGAATTATCCACCGCGTTCGTGGGCAACACCCGCCACGGCCTCCGCGCCCGAATCGGCCATCGCGAACGGCGGCAGCGCGCGGATGACGGCCAAGCTCGACACCAGCGCGCGGTACCAGACGCGGTTGGCAAAGCATGGCGTGCGGGCAGGCCGACATCATGACCTCCTTCGGTAAGCGCGGGTGACGCGACCACACTACCATGTTTCCTGGTTTCCTGCGGTATCTCGAAGGGCCGAAGCCGCGCCAGGTGGCAGGGCCAGCGCAGGGCCGGGCGGTAGCCGCCCTGCGCGAACACGAGTGGAGCGGGCCTCCACCGCCCGGATCTGCGCGTCGGCGGATCGAACACGCCTTCACCCCGCCGAAATTCCGGGCCGCTTGCACCTTTCCCGCAGCGTGCTACAATGCCGGGCAGCACCTATCTCCATAGTCCCGATGAACGGGGCTCGGCACCGGAGTGGTGGGCTAGGAAGCGGGGCGGTTGGGCGAACCGACTGTGGGGCGTCAGCGCCACCGTGGATAGCGCATGGAGGAACGGATCATGGCGCGGATTGTCCTCGAACACGTCTACAAACGCTACGAAAACAGCGACCAGGCCGCCGTCAGCGATCTCTCGCTCGAGATCAACGACGCGGAGTTCCTGGTGCTGGTCGGCCCTTCCGGGTGCGGCAAATCGACCGCCCTCCGCATGCTTGCCGGGCTGGAAGAGATCAGCGAAGGCAACATGTACATCGGCGACCGTCGCGTGAACGACCTCCCCCCGCGCGACCGCGACATCGCGATGGTCTTCCAGAACTACGCGCTCTACCCGCACATGAGCGTGTACGACAATATGGCCTTCGCGTTGAAGCTGCGCCGCGTGAACAAGGCGGAGATCGACCGTCGCGTCCGCGACGCCGCCGAGATCCTGTCGATCACCCCGTACCTCACCCGCCGCCCGAAGGCCCTCTCCGGCGGGCAGCGTCAGCGTGTCGCCCTCGGTCGCGCCATCGTCCGCGAACCGGCCGCCTATCTGATGGACGAGCCGTTGTCCAACCTCGACGCCAAGCTGCGCGTGCAGACGCGTGCCGAGATCCAGAAGCTTCACCGTCGCCTCAACGTCACCACCATCTACGTCACCCACGACCAGGTGGAGGCGCTGACGATGGGCGACCGCATCGTCGTCATGAAGGACGGCTTCTTGCAGCAGTTCGACAGCCCGCAGAACCTCTACGACAAGCCCGCCAACATGTTCGTCGCCGGGTTCATCGGCTCCCCGTCGATGAACTTCATGCCCGCCAAGATCGAGACCGATGGCGAAGGGCTGTACGTCACCGAGGCCGGCTTCAAGCTGCGGGTTCCGCAGGAACACGAAGCGAAGCTCGCCTCCCGCAAGGGGCAGCAGGTGATCTTCGGCATCCGCCCGGAGGACATCGAGGCCCGCGAGTTCGCCGAGCCCGAATGGCGCGACATGGTCGTGCAGTCCCGCGTCGAGGTGCTAGAGCCGCTGGGCAGCGAGATCCAGCTCCACGCCACAACCGCCGACCACACGGACAACATGGGCAAGATCGCCGTCGAAGAAGGCGCGGCGACCGATGTCTTCGTCGCCCGCGTCGACCCGCGCGTCCGCGTGATGCCCGGCGATGTCGTGTCCTTGGCCTTCAACATGCGCCAGATGCACGCCTTCGACCCGCAGACCCAGGAAGCGCTGGTCTGAGCGACGCCACCAATGAACAGCACGAGGGCGGGGCCGGTGCTTATGCACCGGCCCCGCCTTTTTCAGCCTCTGCTTGGGACTATGCCCCGCGCTCGGCCTCGGACCCGGCGTCATGCTGCGCGCGACGGGCGGGAGACAGCGTCAACCGATCGGCGATGAGGTCATCCTGCTCGTTCTCGCGCGGGATGATGATGAACTCGGGCGGACGCCAATCCTCGCGGTTGGCCGCGTGGACCTCCGCCGCATCGGCGATCAGCTCGCCGGTCGCCGGATCGTAACGGTAGCCGCGCGTCATCCTGGCGAGGTAGATCGGCACCGCCCGGCGGCGCAGCTCGCGCAGCAACGCCTCCAGGGCGTCGTTCTCGGGTCGCCCCAGTCGATCGAGCGAGTAGGTCACGACCGCCGATACCCGCCCGCCCGCGACCAGCCCGATCAGGGCCGTCAGGCCCGGTCGAGCCATGGAGGTGTTCGCGCCGCGATCGACCAGCGTCGTCTCGTCCGCGATGGTGTAGCCCAGCCGCTCGGCCAGCGCGCGGCACGCCGCCAATTGGGCCTCGACCTCGGTGCGCTCGCGCTCGTTGTGCTGCGACTCGCGCGCATAGATCAGCGCCGGTCGCCCGCCACCAACCGTTGTTTCGGCATCGTCGCCCATCGCCACTCGCTCCATCGCGCGCTCCATCACCACCAGCGCCGTTTCTGCTGCTCCGGCGTCTTCTTCGCGGGGGCCGTAACGGGCGACGCGCCCGGCGGAACCGTCGGTCGCAGCCCCGGTCGGAACAGCCACGCCTGGACCGGCTCGCCGCCCGTTAAGTGCTGACGCACGATCGCGCGCACCGCCTCGGGGGTCAGCCGATTATAAAAAACCGGCCCGGGATAGACATTCAGCGAAGGACTCTGCTCGCAGCGATTGCGACACGCGCTGAGTTGGATCGACACCTGATCCTCCAACCCCTGCGCCGCGATCTCCTCCTCCAAGGCCTTCAGCAGCTCCTTCGGATTGAACCGCGTGCAGGTCGGCCCGCAGCAGACGTGGATACGATAGGGGGCTTGGTCCATGGATAACGCCCTTGACGAGTCGTGAGACGTGAGTAGCGGTCCGTTGTCGGCGCAGTGCCGGGACGCCACCGCCCAGCCACTCACGACTCACGACTCCCTACGGCACGTACTCCAAGTACACGACCACATTGCCGCCGTATTCGCTGGTGGCGCGGTCGAAGCCGCTGCCCACATCGCAAGTAATCAGGTTCAGATGGCGGTCGGTCGTCGGGCCGAAGATCCGTTGCAGCGGGGCATCAACGCGCTTGTACGACTCCCGGCCGGTGACAACGAAACGCCGCTCGGCCCCGTCATCGCCGACCACGAAGACTTCATCGCCCGCCTTCAGTTTCGGCAAGTCCCAGAAGACCGCCTTGCCCGTCTTCGAATCGACATGGCCCGCGATGGCCGAGTTCCCCTGATCGCCAGGACGCGGGCCGGGCGCGTACCAGGCCGTCTTACTGTAGTCCTTCGGCACATCCATCGCGCCATCGGGGGTCAGGCCGACGTACTCGATGTCGGCATCGACCTTGATCACCGGGATCTTCAGACGCACCGGCTGGCCCACGCGCGGAACCGGCGTCGCGGTCGGCGGGATCGCCGTCGCCGTGGGTGGGATCGCTGTCGCAACTGGCGGGAGAACCGCCACCGGCGAGCCAGGCGTCACGGGGAGTCCCGGGGTGGCCGGGGCCGGGCGCGTGGGGCTGACCGTCGGCGCGGCCACGGTCGGCGTCGCGGCGGAGACCGCCGCAGCGGTCGTCGGCGTCACCGGGGCGACGGTCGCGCTGGGCGCGACGGTCGTCGGCGACGCGGTAGGCACGGGTGTGGCCGACCCGCCACACGCGCCGAGGAAGAGCAGCAGGGAGAGCAGCAGCGCGAGGGGCAGGCTGCGGCGTTGCGCGGCGCTACGAACGAGACTCATCGAGCAATATCCTTCTATCTCTCCTTCGATCCTCCGCGTCCTGGCATCGGCACGTCGCGGCGGGAGGAGGCAACCGTCGCCGTTCAGGATAGGTTATCGGCCACGGCGGCGACAACCCTCCCACCCAGCAGCGACAGATCTTGCCCGCGCCGGTCCGCTTTTGCCCGCGCCGGTCCGGGAACGAAGATGGAACGCGCGGATTCTTCGCGTCGCGCGAGCGCTGCGACGGGCGGGCGAGACCCACGTCGGCGTCACGGGCGGCGCTCACCGGCACGACCGCGGAGCCGATCGCACGGTATCGCGCCTGGGTGCGTGATGATATACTCCCTCGCATCGTATAGATGAGCAATCAGCCTCTTTGGTATGGCAGCGCCTCACGGCAACGGCCCGGCGTTTCAGTATCCCGGCAGGCATGGAGTGTCCCCCAGCCCCGTGCCTCGCGACGACAGCGGTGGCCCCGACAGCGCGTGAAGATGAGGAGGCAGACGATGACATCCGCAAGAACACTGGCCGAAATCGTGGCCGATGTCGCCGCGCGTGATGGCGGCAAGACGGCGGTGATCTTCCGGGATCAACCACTTAGCTACGCGTTGCTGAACGGCCTGATCGAGCGCGCGGCCAACGGCCTCGCGGCGCGCGGCGTCGGACCCGGCGACCGCGTGGCGCTGATGGTGCCGAACATCCCGCAGTTTGTGATGGCCTATTACGCCATCGCACGACTCGGCGCGGTGGTCATCCCGCTCAATCTCCTCTACAAATCCGACGAGGTCGGCTACATGCTCAACGATAGCGGGGCCAAGGCGATCGTCATCTTCGAGATGTTCTACCCGCAGGCCGCCGAGGGCATCAAGACCGCAGCCGCCGTGGAACACACCATCTTCGTCGGCGAGAGCGCCGCGCCCGCAGGTACTACGCCATGGGCCACGCTGGTGGATGGGTCCGCGCCGCAACGCGCGGCGATCGAGGTCAAGCCCGAGGATCTGGCGGTCATCTGCTACACCTCCGGCACGACCGGTCGCTCGAAGGGCGCGTTGCTGACCCACCGCAACCTGATCGCCAACTGCGAGCAACTCGACCGGATCGAGAAGTTCAGGGTCCGTCAGGATGATGTCACCGTCGTGGTCCTGCCCCTCTTCCACATCTACGGGATGAATATCGGCATGACTGCCGCGCTCCGCGCTGGCAGCACGATTGTCCTGATTCCCCGTTTCGAGCCGATCCCGGTGCTGGAAGCGTTGCAGAAATATCGCGCGACAATCTTCCTCGGTGCGCCGCCGATGTACGTCGCCTGGGTCAACACACCCGGCCTGGGCAGCTACGATCTGTCGCAATTGCGGAACGTCGCCTCCGGCGCTGCGGCCCTGCCGCACGAGGTGTTGCGCCGCTTCCAGGAGTTGACCGGCGTGGAGATCCAGGAAGGCTATGGCCTGACGGAAACCTCCCCGGTCAGCCACAGCAACGCGGCGGCACCGCGCATGAAGCCGGGGTCGGTCGGCCTGCCGATTCCTGGGGTGGAGGCGCGCATCGTCGATCAGCACGATCAAGAGGTGCCACGGGGGCAGGAAGGCGAGATCATCCTGCGCGGGGACAACGTCACCAGCGGCTACTGGCAACGCCCGGAGGAGACCACCGAGGCGTTGCGGGGCGGCTGGTTCCACACCGGCGACATCGGCACGGTGGACGAGGAAGGCTACCTCACCATCGTCGACCGGATGAAGGACATGATCAACGCGGGCGGCTTCAAAGTCTGGCCGCGCGAGGTCGAGGAAGTCCTCTTCACCCACCCTGCCGTGCAGGAGGCCGCCGTGGTCGCCATGCCCGACGCCTATGCGGGCGAACGCCCGCTGGCCTACATCGCCTTGAAGGCGGGGCAGCAGGCGACCGCCGAGGAGTTGATCGACTACTGCAAGGTCAGGCTCGCGTCGTTCAAGGCGCCGTCGCGCGTCGAGTTCCGCGCGGAACTGCCGAAGCTGCCGACCGGCAAGGTGCTGCGCCGCATCCTGCGCGACGAGGCCCGGCAACTCACCGCAGCCGCGCCGGTGGGGTGAGCGCCGACCGCAGTGCAGGAGGGGCGGGTGCTTCGCGCCCGCACCACCGGCCCTGCCTCCACCCGACAACCGGCCCTCTAAGAAAAACGAACGATCGGTTGAAAACCCGAATTGCCCGTGTTATGCTCATTCCAGACAGCACCGACGCGATGGCAGGCAACAGGAGGCAACCGCGATGACCAGCACGATACCCGAGCGGCAAGTGGGCGAGCAATCGGCGGCATTAATGCGACCGGGCGCGAGCCAGGAAACGGCGGGGCGCAGCACGTCACTCCTCGGCGAAACCTTCCCGCGCGTGGACTTCTACGCGATCGACGACCTGTTGAGCGAGGATGAGCGGGCGATCCGCGACAAGGTGCGCGCGTTCGTCGATCGCGACGTCATCCCGATCATCGGGCCGTACTGGGAGCGCGCCGAATTCCCCGAGCAACTCATCCCGAAGATCAAGGAACTCGGCATCGTCGGCGGCGCGCTGCGCGGCTACGGCTGCCCCGGCCTCAGCACGGTCGCCGATGGCCTGATCGCCACCGAACTGGCGCGCGGCGATGCCAGCGTCAGCACCTGGGTCGGCGTCCACTCCGGCCTGGCGATGGGCTCGATCTACGTCGGCGGCAACGAGGAGCAGAAACGCCACTGGTTGCCGAAGATGGCGCGCATGGAGGCGCTCGGGGCGTTCGGCCTGACCGAGCCCTCGCGCGGCTCCGACGCCTCGCACATCGAGACGACCGCCCGCCGCGAGGGCAACGAATACGTCCTCAACGGCGCGAAGCGCTGGATCGGCCTCGGCCACATGGCCGATGTCATCGTCGTCTGGGCGCGCGACCTCGAGAACGACGGCAAGGTGGCGGGCTTCCTGGTGGAGAAAGGCACGCCCGGCGTCGAGGCGCACCTGATGGCCGGCAAGATGGCCCTGCGCGCCCTCGGCAACGCCGACCTCACCTTCACAGGGGCGCGCATCCCCGCCGACAACAAGCTCGGCAACAGCAAGAGCTTCCGCGAGACGGCGATCGTGCTAACGATGACCCGCTACGGCGTGGCCTGCTCCGCGCTCGGCAACGCGATGGCCTGCTACGAGGCCGCGCTCGCCTACGCCATGAAGCGCGAGCAGTTCGGCAAGCCGATCGCCGGGCACCAGCTCGTGCAACAGAAGTTGGTCTGGATGCTGGCCGAGATCACCGCGATGCAACTGATGTGCTGGCGGCTCGGCACGCTGCTGGCCCAGGGGAAGATGACCGCCGAACAGGCGTCGCTCGCCAAGCTGAACCACAGCACCAAGGCCCGCAAGATCGCCGCCGAGGCCCGCGACATCATGGGCGGCAACGGCATCCTGCTCGACAACCTCGTCATCCGCCACCTGAACGATGCCGAGGCGATCTACTCCTACGAAGGGACCGCCGAGGTCCAAACCCTCGTCGTCGGGCGCAAGATCACCGGCATCCAGGCGTTTGCTTGACGGGTCGAAGGTCGGAGGTCGGAAGGTCGAAGGGGGGCGAGTCGTCGGTCGGCAGTCGTCGGCCTCCCGCCGTATCCCCCTTTCGACTTTCGACCTCCGACCTTCGACCTTCGACCCTGTAGGAGTCCCCATGACCACAACCATATCTCGCGTTGTCGTCCTCGGTGCGGGGACGATGGGGGCGGGCATCGCGGCGCATTGCGCCAATGTCGGCCTCCAGGTGTCCCTGCTCGACATCGCGCCGGACACGTTGACCCCCGAGGAGGAGCGGCGCGGCCTGATGCTCGATAGCGCCGCCGTCCGCAATCGGCTCGCCAGGGCGGGCTACGACCGCATGACGAAGTCGCGCCCGGCGTCGCTCGCCAATGCCGCCGCCGCCGACTTGATCCGGGTCGGCAACTTCACGGACAACTTCGACTGGGTCCGCGAGGCCGACTGGATCGTCGAGGTGATCATCGAGCGCCTGGAGCCGAAGCGGGCGCTGATGGCGCGCGTCGAAGCATGCCGCAAACCCGACAGCGTCGTTTCCTCCAACACCTCCGGCATCCCGCTCAACCGGATCGCCGAGGGGCGCGGCGAGGACTTCAAACGCCACTTCCTCGGCACCCACTTCTTCAACCCGCCGCGCTACCTGAAACTCCTGGAAGTCATCCCGCTCGCTGAGACCGATCCGGCGGTCGTGCGCCAGGTGAAGATGTTCGGCGAGGATGTCCTCGGGAAGGGCGTGGTGATCTGCAAGGACACGCCCAACTTCATCGCCAACCGCTTCGGCTCGTTCGATGGCATGTACGGCGCGCGCTGGGCACTCGACAATGGCTACACGATCGAGGAGGTCGATGCGCTGACCGGCCCCCTGATCGGTCACCCGAACACCGCCACTTTCCGCCTCGCCGACCTCGCGGGGCTCGACATCATGGCTGGCGTGGCGGGCAATCTCTACACCGCCGCGCCGCACGACGAATCGCGCGAGGATTTTAAGCCCGGGCCGCTGATCGAGCGACTGGTCGCCGAGGGGCGGCTCGGCAACAAGGTCGGCCAGGGCTTCTACAAGCAGGTCACCGGGCCGAAGGGGCAGCGCGAGTTCCACGTCCTCGACCCCGCCTCGCCGGGCCTCGACTACCGCCCGCCGCAACAGGTCGCGCTGCCGATTGTCGCCGAGGCGGGCAAGATCCGCGACATGGACGAGCGGCTGCGCTTCATCATGCAGCAGGCGGACGAGGGTGATCGCGGCGCGAAGCTGATCGAGCAGTTGACCGTCCCGGCCATGGCCTACGCCGCACGCCGTGTCCCGGAGATGAGCGAGGACATCGTCTCCGTGGACGACGCGATCCGCTGGGGCTTCGCGCGCCAGCAGGGGCCGTTCGAGACCTGGGACGCGCTCGGCGTGCGCGCGACGGTCGAGCGGATGGCCCGCCTCGGCGCGACCGTGCCGGAGTGGGTCGGCGCGATGCTCGCCGCCGGGCACGAGTCCTTCTACGAACGTGAGGGGGGGCAGGTGCGGGCCTACAACCCGCGCACCGGCACCTACGAGCGCGTCGAGCGCGGGCCGTCGCAACTCGACCTCGCCGCGCTGAAGGCGGCGGGGCACGAATTGGCGCAGAAGCGCGGCGCGAGCCTGATCGACCTCGGCGACGGCGTAATCTGCCTGGAGTTCCACTCGAAAGCGAACGCGATCGGCTCCGACGGGATGACGCTGCTCGCCCAGGGGCTCGATCTGCTGGCGAATGACGACGCCTGGCGGGCCATGGTGGTCGGCAATCAGGGGCAGTTCTTCGCGGCGGGGGTCGATCTCGCCGAGGTCGGCGGCATCGTGCAGGGCGGCGACGCGCGGGCGCTGGCGACCTTCCTCCGCTCGGGCCACGACCTGATGCAGCGCGTCCGCTTCTCCCCCAAGCCGGTCGTCGCGGCGCCCTTCGGCCAGACCCTCGGCCTGGGCGTCGAGATCTGCCTGGCCGCCGCCGCGATCTGCGCGGAGGCCGAAACCTACATGGGGCTGGTCGAGGCTGGCGTCGGGCTGATCCCCGGTGGCGGCGGTTGCAAGGAGTTGGTGCGGCGGGTCGTGTCGCCGACGGCGCAGACCCCCGGCAGCGACCCGCTGCCGCAGTTGCGCCGCGTCTTCGAGATGATCGCCCAGGCAAAAGTCAGCACCAGCGCGGCCGAGGCGCGCGATCTCGGCTTCCTCGCCCCGAGCGACCGGATCGTCTTCGGGCGCGACCGGCAGATCGCCGAGGCGAAGCGCTTCGCGCTCGATCTCGCCGACGCGGGCTACCACCCGCCGACCGACGGCAAAAATTGCTACGCGACCGGTATCGGCGGGAAGGCGACGCTGCTGCTCGGCGTCCATCAGTACAAATCGGGCGGCTTCATCTCCGAGTACGACGCGCAGCTCGCCGGGATGCTGGCGACCGTGCTCTGCGGCGGCGACCTCTCGCAACCGCAATGGGTGGACGAGGCCTACCTGCTCGACCTGGAGCGCACCGCGTTCATGCGCCTCCTCGGCAACGAGAAGACGCAGGCCCGCATGATGCACATGCTCCAGATCGGCAAGCCGCTGCGAAACTAGCGCGGCCAACGGGGTGCCGGGCGCGGGGATCGCTCTTCCACGGCGAGCGCCCCGTCAGCGTCGCCCGCACACGCTCATCGTACAGCACAGGGGGAACCATCATGGTCAAAGAGGCAGTCATCGTCGCGGGGGCGCGGACGGCAGTGGGCAAGGCCCCGCGCGGCACGTTGCGCGCGACCCGACCGGATGACATGGCGGCGGCGGCGATCAATGCGGTCGTGCAGCAGGTGGCTGGCAAGCTGTCCCCGGAAGAGATCGAGGATGTCGTCTTCGGTTGCGCCATCCCCGAGGCCGAGCAGGGTTTTAATGTCGCGCGGGTCGCCGCGTTGCGCGCCGGGTTGCCGGACAGCATTCCCGGCACCACCGTGAATCGCTTCTGCTCGTCGGGGCTCCAGACGATCGCGCAGTCGGCGGAGCGGATCATGGCGGGCTTCGGCACCGCGATCGTGGCGGGCGGCACCGAGAGCATGAGCATGGTGCAGCAGGCGAACGGGCGGATGGCCCCGAACCCCGCGCTGATGGAGACGCACCCGGACATCTACCTCGGCATGGGCCTCACCGCCGAGAATGTGGCGCGGGAGTGGGAGGTCAGCCGCGAGGAGCAGGATGCGTTCGCGCTGCGCTCCAACCAGCGCGCGAGCGCGGCGATCGCGGCGGGCAAGTTCGCGGGCGAGATCGTCCCGCTGCCGGTGAAGCTGACCTACGTCGACGAGAACGGCAAGCTCCGCACCCACGAGACCATCTTCGACACCGACGAGGGGCCGCGCGGCGACACCTCGCTGGCCGCGCTGACGAAGCTGAAGGCGGTCTTCGCGGCGCGCGGCACGGTCACGGCGGGCAACTCGTCGCAGATGAGCGATGGCGCGGCGGCGGTGCTGGTGATGGAGCGCGAGTTCGCCGAGTCGCGCGGGCTGAAGCCGCTGGCGCGCTTCGTCGCGTTCGCGGTCGCCGGCGTCCGCCCGGAGGTGATGGGGATCGGCCCGGTCGTCGCCATCCCGAAAGTCCTGAAGCTGGCGAACCTCAACCTGAGCGACATCGATCTGATCGAGCTGAACGAGGCGTTCGCGTCCCAGGCGGTCGCGGTGATCCGCGAACTTGGCCTCGACGAGGAGAAGGTCAACGTCAACGGCGGCGCGATCGCCCTCGGCCACCCGATGGGCGCGACCGGCGCGAAGCTGACCGTGCAACTGCTCAACGAGCTACGCCGACGCGGCGGGCGCTACGGCATGGTCACCATGTGCGTCGGCGGCGGCCAGGGCGCGGCGGGGATCTTCGAGCTGCTGAACTGAACACCGGTCCGGTAGGGCGGGACGACAGCGGCGGCGCGACCCGATCGGGTCGCGCCGCCTCTACATGTGATGACGATGAGCTGGCAGGCGGTCGAGGCCCCGCTGCGCTCTGCCGTGGGCCCCGCGTTGCTCTGCCATAGGCCCCGCTGCGCTCCGCCACCACCGCCTGCCACCCTGTCCTCGCCACACCGCGCAAACTTCTGAATCGTACCCATAACGCGAGGCGGGCCTCGCACTCGTGTATCATCTTCGGCAGCCGTCGTATGGCGCGGCGTGGCACTATCGGGGGGAAGATCATGGCCGACCCGTTGCGCGACCGGTTCATCGTCCTCGGCGTCAGCGGCTCGATCGCCTCGTACAAGGCGGTGGACCTGGCGAGCCGTCTGGTCAAGGCGGGGGCCCTCGTCGATGTGGTGATGACGGCGAGCGCCACGAAGTTCGTGACGCCGCTCTGCTTCGGGTCGATCACCCATCGCCCGGTGGTGGACGACCTCTGGGATCCGCACGCCGAACTGGCCGTGGAACACGTCGGGCTGGCGAAGCGCGCCGCCGCGATCCTGATCGCCCCGGCGACCGCCAACCTGATCGCCAAGCTCTCGCTCGGTCTGGCCGAGGACGCCTTGCAGACAACGGTACTCGACACGCGCGCGCCGCTCGTGATCGCCCCGGCGATGGAGCACGACATGTACTCCGCCCCGACCACCCAAGAACACATCGCGCGGCTGCAAGCGCGCGGCGCGACGTTCGTCGCGCCGGAGGAGGGGCGGCTGGCCTCGGGGCTGACCGGGCGCGGACGACTGGCCGACCCGGAGGCGATCCTGGGGACGCTGCGCCAGGTACTCGCGCGCGGAGGCGACCTTGCCGGGCGGCGGATCGTGGTCTCGGCTGGCGGGACGCAGGAGCCGATCGACCCGGTGCGGATCATCACCAACCGTTCCTCCGGCAAGATGGGCTACGCCATCGCCGAGGCCGCGCGCGACCGTGGGGCGGTGGTGACGCTGATCGCGACGCCGACCGCCGCCGCGCTACCCGTGCCCCACGGGGTCGAGCTGGTGCGCGTCGAGACGGTGGTCGAGATGCACGAGGCGGTGCGCGCGGCGATGCGGGACGCCGACGTGCTGGTCATGGCCGCCGCCGTCTCGGATTACCGGGTGGCCCACCCGGCGGCGCAGAAAATCAAGAAGCGCGGCGCGGCGGCCGAAGGGCTGACGATCGCGCTCGTCCCCAACCCCGACATCCTGGCCGAGACACCCGGCGACTTTGTGCGGATCGGCTTCGCCGCCGAGAGCGAGGATCTGCTCGCCAACGCCGCCCAGAAGCTCCGCAAGAAGCACCTCGACCTGATCGTCGCGAATGACATCACGGGCACCGGGAGCGGCTTCGGCAGCGACACCAACCGCGTCACCCTGATCGGGCGCGACGAAACGGCGCAGGAGTTGCCCATCCTGCCGAAGCGCGAGGTCGCCGACGCCATCCTCGATCGCGTGGCGGCGCTCCTGGCCGGACGGGGTATGTCGGCCTGAGCGTGCCCGGTCCGGTAGTGGTATCGGCGGGAGCCGGGGATTGCAATCAGCGATATTCTCGCCCCGACTCGGTAGCGCAACCGATGGACAAAGCCCGCCCGAGCGATTAGGATATGTGCGCGCTACCATGACTAACACCGCATTGGCGGCACTAGAGAGGCTGCATAATTAGCCATCGGAAGGGCTATTTACCGTATAGGAAAGCAAAATCGTCGCCTGTGTTCAAAACAGTCGCTTTTTGCCTTCCCGATCAGTAAAACATCCTTATTGTGCAGCCTCTCTACTACATTAGCGGCAAACACCGAGGCTGTATCCGCCCGCAAGCACAGGGCCGGGGGCGACGCGCCCCCGTTTGGCACGCCAGGGCACGAGAGGGAATCATGGGTCGTTACACCATCCGACGACTGCTCGGGCTGCTCCCGACACTGCTGGCGGTGTACACCATCACCTTCTTCCTGATCCATGCCACACCGGGCGGGCCGTGGGACAGCGACAGGCCGCTATCGCCGGAGGCGAAGGCGGCGCTCGATAAAGCCTATGGCCTGGATAAGCCCCTCTGGCGACAGTACACCAATTACCTCACCAACATATTCCGGGGCGATTTCGGGCCGTCATTCACCCAGCGCAATCGCGACGTCACCGACATCATCAAGGACTTCTTCCCGACCTCGATCAAGCTCGGCGTCGTCGCGATCCTGATCGCCGGGGTGGTCGGCGTGGTGGCCGGGACGATCAGCGCGGTGAGACAGAATACCCCGCTCGACTATTTCGCCACGTTCGGGGCGATCATCGGCATCTCCACGCCCTCATACGTTGTCGCGTCGCTGCTGATCCTCCTCCTCGCCACGACCTTCCACCTCGTCCCGACGAGCGGCTGGAACGGCATCTTCGACAGGCGGGCCATCATCCCGGCGATCGCCCTTGCGCTCGGCCCGGCGGCGATCCTGGCGCGCTATACCCGCTCCAGCCTGCTCGACGTGCTGCGACAGGATTACGTGCGCACGGCCAGGGCGAAGGGGCTGCGCGATCAGGTGGTCGTTGTGCGCCACGCGCTCCGCAACGCGCTGATCCCGGTGGCGACGGTGATGGGCATCTCGTTCGCCAATGTGATCACCGGCTCATTCTTCGTGGAGGTCGTCTGCGGCGTACCCGGCCTCGGCAATTACTTCGTCAAGAGCGTCACCGGGCGCGATTACCCGGTGATGCTCGGCACGACGTTGCTCTTCGCCACGATCATCACCGTGATGAATATGCTGGTCGACATCCTCTACGGTATCCTCGATCCGCGCATCGCCTACGACTAATGGCGCGACAGTGATAGCGCGACGGTGATGACGCGACAGCGGGGTGAGTCGCCGGTATGGAGAAGGAGCGCGGCCGATGACCGTAAGTACCAACAAAACGATCATCGCGGGCGTCGGGGGCGGGGCGGAACTCGCCGCCAAGCCGCCCAATTCGCTCTATCGCGACGCGTGGCGACGTTTCCGGCGCAATAAAGCGGCGCTCGTCGGCCTCGTCTTCATCGTCCTCCTGTTCCTGACCGCGCTCGCCGCGCCGCTTGTCGCCCCCTACAGCTTCGAGGAGCAGAACATCCGCGCGGTGACCAAACCGCCCAGCGGTGCGTATCCGCTGGGGACCGACCAAGTCGGGCGCGACATGCTCAGTCGCCTGATTTACGGCGCGCGGGTCTCGCTACTGGTCGGGGTGGTGGTCCAGGTCATCATCGTTGTGATCGGTGTGCCGGTCGGACTGGTGGCGGGCTATTTCGGCGGCAAGATCGACACGATCCTGATGCGCTTCGTGGACGTCCTCTACGCCAAGCCGAATCTGCTGTTCATCATCATCATCATGACCTTCCTGCGCGCGAAGTTCCAGACGACGACCGGCGGCTTCTTCCTGCCCCTGAAGCTCTTCAACGACGCGACCGGCGGCCTGCTCGGCGTCTTCGTCGGGCTGGGGCTGGTGTCGTGGCTGACCGTCTCGCGCTTGGTGCGCGGTCAGGTCCTCTCCTTGAAGAAGAAAGAGTTCATCGAGGCGGCACGCTGCATGGGGGCGACCGATGGGCGGATCATCTCCCGCCACCTCCTGCCCAACACGCTCGCCGTGATCATCGTCGCCGCGACCCTCGGTATCCCCAGCGCCATCCTGACTGAGGCGGGCATCAGCTTCATCGGCCTCGGCGTAAATCCGCCCACCCCCTCCTGGGGTTCGATGATCTCCGATGGCGTCGAGCAACTCCGCTCCTATCCGCACATCCTGATCGCGCCCGCCGTGGCGCTGTCGCTGACCGTGCTCGCGTTCAACTTCGTCGGCGATGGCCTGCGTGACGCGCTCGATCCCTGGATGGGCAAGTGAGGGGGAGAGTCGTCAGTCGGTAGTCGTCGGTCGTCAGGGGGACGAGTCGCCGGGGCGGGAAATGCGCGAGCGACGGAACTATCGTGCCACTATCGGCGTTTACCCTTGATACCGATAACTGCCGACTGAGACAAAGCCACAGGCGTGGTCGAGCGACTGTGGCGATCGAGGGCCGACAACGCGCCACTGACGACCGACGACCGACGACCGACGACTCAGAACACAGGGAGGAAGCGACGCATGGCAGAAGCATCGAGCCGAACATCCCCGATCTCGCGCCGACATTTCCTGGCGGTGACCGCCGCTGGAGCGGGCGCTGCCGTGCTGGCCGCCTGCGGCGCGACCGCGACCCCGACAAACGCGCCGGTTGGCGCGACCGCGACGACCGCCGGGCCGCTCGCGACCGCGACGGATGTCCCGCGCTCGGTTGGCGGGGTGGCCTCTCCGACCATCGCCGCAACGGGTGGCGCGGCCACGCCGGGCGCGACGGCGCGGGCGGCGGTGTCGCCAACGACTGCCGCGCCCGTCGCCGGTAATCTGGCAGATAAGCAAGTCTTCCGCTACTGCGACATCGAGCCGCCAAGCTTCGATCCGGGCGTCGGCAGCAGCCCCTACAATATGCCGCAGATTTTCGATGGCCTGCTCGGCGTGAACTGGAAGGACGGATCATTCGACCTGTTGTGCGCCGAGGGCTACACCGCGAACGCCGAGGCCACAGCCTTCACCTTCAAGGTGAAGTCGGGCCTGAAGTGGTCCGACGGCTCGCCGCTGACCGCGAAGGACTTCGAGTACTCATGGAAGCGGGTGATGGACCCGAAGACCGCCTCGAAGTACGTCGAGGCGCTGCTGGTGATCAAGAACGGGGCGGAAGTCACCAAGGGGACGGTGCCACCCGATCAGCTCGGCGTCAAGGCGACCAACGACACCACCCTGGAAGTGACCCTCGGCACGGCGACCCCCTTCTTCCCGCTGATCACGGCGACCTGGACTTGCTATCCGGTCCCCGAGAAAGTGATCAGCAAGGTCGCGGATAAGTGGGTCGAGGCGGCGAACATCATCTCGAACGGCCCATATTTCATGAAGGAGTGGAAGCACGATCAGCTCCAGGCCTTCGAGATCAACCCGAATTACACCTCCGGTCCGAAGCCGACCATCACGCGGGTCGAGTGCTATATCTACAGCGACACGACCGTTCTGCAGAAGGGTCTGGCGGCCTACGAGAACAACGAACTCGACACAGCGCAGGTCGCGGCGGCCGATTACGACCGCGCGAAGGCCGACGCGAAGCTGTCGAAGGAACTGAAGGGCTTCGCCGGCTCCAGCTCGCAGATGATCCACTTCGACTGCACCAATAAGCCGACCGATAACGTCAAGGTGCGGCAGGCGTTCGCACTCGGCTTCGACCGCAAGGGCCTGATCGACGTGGTGCTGAAGGGCTATTATCTCGACGCGCCGACGCTCATCCCGGCCGACATCCCCGGCAATAATCCCCAGGCGGCGCTCCAGGGCGGCATCGAGAAGGCCAAGTCGCTGATGACCGAAGCGGGCTTCCCGAATGGACAGGGCTTCCCGGGGGACTTCACCTTCGTCTACGCCGCCAGCGCGACCTCGAAGACGATCCTCGAGTTCCTCCAGCAGGAATGGAAGAAGAATCTCGGCGTCAGCGTGCAGATCCAGGCACTGGAGTCGAAGGCCTACGCCGAGTGGCGGACAGCGCGCGTGACGCAGCCGTTCAACGCACATATGGGTTCTTGGGGGTCGGATTACGGCGACGCGAGCAACTGGCACAACTTCCTCTTCGCCTCCACCACCGACTTCTACAAGACCCACTGGAAGAACGCCGAGTATGACGCGCTGATCGCCAAGGCGGCGGGCAACGGAGACAAGGCGGCGCGAGAGAAGCAATATCAGCAGGCCGAGGTGCTGCTGATGAACGACATGCCGCATGTGCCGATCTATCACGGCCAGAGCTTCTTCGTGATCAAGCCGAACGTGCAGGGGATCTACCACCCGGCCATCCTCGGCGCGGTGCCGCGCGGCAAGTACGTCACCATCACCAAGTAGCGCCACGAGCAGCACGATACCACCACATTGGGCGGCGCGAGAATATCTCGCGCCGCCCGGTCGATCGCGCGAAGCGCGGTGAGGAGTTGACGCCTATGTCCGGTTTGCTGGAACGGATCACGATCAGGACCGAGCAATGTGGTGGACGACCCTGTATTCGCGGGATGCGTATCCGCGTCCTCGATATACTCGAGCTTCTGGCTGCGGGCTTGACGACCGAGCAGATCCTCCAAGAGCTACCGGACCTAGAGCCGGACGATATTCGGGCGGCGTTGCTCTACGCCGCCCGGCACTTCGATCACCCCGTTATCGCGGCATGATCCTTTGGCTCGATGCGCAACTTTCGCCCTCGATCGCAACGTGGATCCAAGACACTTTTCGTATCGCTACAGTACCCGTACGTGATGTCGGCTTGCGCGATGCGAGCGATAGCGACATCTTCTTCTCCGCCAGAAATGCAAGCGCGGTGGTTATGACAAAGGACAGCGATTTTGTGACGTTGAGCAACCAGCATCTACTTCCACCACAGCTTATCCTGCTGACATGTGGCAATACCTCAAATGCACGATTACAAGCCATCCTCTTGCAAACGCTCCCCTAAGCGCTCCTCCTCTTGGAAGCAGGCGAACGGCTCGTCGAGATACGTGCCGAGTAGGCGCGTCATTGCCCGCGCCCCGCACCGCTGCTACACTCCCCTCCGCTGATCGCGCACACGCACGCGCTCGAAGGGGTAGGCTTGACGGTTCTGGTTACGGGCATCGGCTACATGGGCGCGGCGCTGGCCGGGGCGCTACTGGCGCGCGGCGAGCGTGTGATCGGGCTCGACAATCGCTTCTCGACCGACCAGCGCGCCATCGCGCGGTTGGTCGAGGCCGGGCTGGAGTTCGTGGCGGGGGACATCGCCGAGGAAGCGGACGTGGAGGCGGCGTTCGCGCGCGCACCGCTCGCGGCGGTCTACCATTTCGCGGCGCAGGCGAGCGCCCACCCCCTGGCGGCGACGGTGGACTACACCGAGCGCAGCAATCTGCGGGGGCCACGCGTGGTCCTCGACGCGATGCTGCGGCACCATGTCGGCACGATCGTCTACGCGAGTTCCTTCAAGGTGTACGGTGAGAACCTGTGCGGTACGATCGGGGAAGATCAGCCGTATGGGGCCTTCAGGGATATGTCGCACCTCTCGAAGGTCTACGCCGAGAAGCTGCTGGAGCTGTACGCGACCGTGCACGGGCTGCGCTGTCTCGCCCTGCGTTACGGCATCGTCCACGGCCTCGGCCCGGTCTTCAAGACCGATCCGCGCTTCATGACCGCCCCGAACAAATTCTGTCAGCAGGCCGCGCGCGGCGAGCCACTCAGCCTCTTCGGCGGCGGGCAAGCCCCGGCGGGCTGGGTGCAGCTCGATGACGCCGTGGCGGCCACGCTTGCCGCCGCCGCGCGACCCGACTTCACTGGCTACACGCCGCTCAACGTGGTCGGGGAGGTCGCCTCGGTCGCGCAGGTCGCCGCGCTCGTCCGCGACGCCGGTGCGGCGCGCGGCCTAGCGGTGCTCATCGAGGGGCTGGCCCACGACGTCCCCGTCACGGTGTCGGGCTTCACCGTCACGTCGTGGCTCGACACGTCGCCAGGGGGAAGTGCGCTGCGCGGCCTGCGCGAGAGTATCCCGGCGGTTCTCGACCACTGCCTCGCCGCCGAGCGGGCCGGTGCGCCGCGATGAGGATCGCGGTGACGGGCGGCACGGGCTTCATCGGACGCGCGGTGGTCGCCACACTCGCGGCGGCGGGGCACGAGGTGACGGTCGTCGCGCGCACGGTCGCTGCGGTGCCGGGAGCGACGCGCGTTGTGACCGGCGATGTCGCCGACCGCGCGATCGGGGCGGCGCTCGGCGACGCGGCGGCGATCGTCCACCTCGCGGCGCTGGCGGATGCCTCGCGTTCCGCCGCCGATCCCGTCGGCTACACGACGGTGAACGCGCTCGGCACGCTGAACGTCCTGGAAGCGGCGCGGCAACGCGGGGCGGGGGTGGTCTTCGCGTCGAGCCAGCGGGTCTACGAGCCCTGGCACGGGCCGTTGAGCGAGGACAATAGCCCGATCGCGCCGACAACCGTCTACGGCTGGGGGAAACTGGCCGCCGAACATTGGGTGGCGATGTACGCCCAGACGTACGGGGTGCCGACCGCCACCCTGCGCCTCTTCAGCGTCTACGGGCCGGGGCAGCGGATGGGCGGCGGGGTCAGCGGCGTGGTGGCGATCTTCGGCGAGCGCGCCTTGCGCGGCCGGGACTTGGCGGTCCACCAGCGGCATCTGCGCGATTTCGTCTACATCGACGATGTGGCGGGCGCGTTCCTGCGCGCGGTCGAGCGGCTGGGCGACCCGGCGGTGACAGGCGGCGTCTACAACATCGGCAGCGGGGTCGGCACCGGGTTCGATACGTTGGCCGAGCTGGTGCGCGAACGGAGCGGGATGGCCGGGCGGCTCGCGATCGATGGCGGTGGTGCCGCTGTCGGGAGCGAGCGGCGCGAGGAGGTCTACGCGACGATCGACCGCGCGCGGCAGTGGCTCAGCTGGGCACCGACGGTCGGGCTGGCGGAGGGGGTCGGGCGCTATCTCGACTGGCTGCGCGGCGAACTGGCGCGCGAGGAGGTCCGATGATCCGGCCCACGCCGATCCTGCTGAAAGCCCGCCCGACACCGGCCCAATTGCGCGACCGCCTCGGTTCGCCACGCCCGGACGGGCTCGAACTCTACCTCGATGCGCGCGATCTCGCGCCCGACGACTGGCTGCCACGCCTGCGCGCGATCATGGCCGACGCGCCGCGCGCCGGGACGGCTGGATTCGCGTATATCGTGGAGGGGCCGATCCGCTCCCTCGATGGCGAGTTCTTCGACGTGACGCGCGGGGCGGCGGCGGACGAGGAGGCGTTGGTGCGGCTGACGGGCTTCGGCGCGGCGATCGGCGCGGCGGTCGCGGTGATCCATCTGATCGCGCCAACCGGCGACCCGACCGCGATCCGCCCGGCCCGGCGCGAGGAGTTCCTGACGCGCGCCCTGCCCTTGCTGACGCGCTATGCGGCCCTTTGCCGCGAGGCCGGACTGCTCCCGACAATCGAGAATATCCCGCCGATCGCGCAGATGCGCGAGGGGGCGGCGGTCTTCTCCGCGCTCGGCGTCGAGCCTGAGGATTTGGCGCACTGCTGCACGGCGATTCCCGGACTCGGCATCACTTTCGACACGTCGCACGCCGGGTTGCACCTGGAGGCGACCGCCGCCGATCCGGGAGCCGTGCCCCCCGCGCTACGCCCGGCGGTGGAGACCTACGCCACCACAACGACCGTTCGCTCGTTGGACGAATGGCTGGACCGGGTCGCGCCGTGGCTGATCAATTGCCACGTCTCGAACGCGGCGGGGCTGCTGGGCGAGGGTCTGCCTTACGGCGAGGGCCGCTTCGACCTCGATCGGCTGATGCCGCGACTGGCCGCGACCACCCGCTACATCGTGACCGAGACGTTGGAACCCGACAACGACCGCGCCAGCTTCATGCGCGAGGCGCAGGCGCGAATCGCGGCGGCGCTGGGGCGAAAGCTCACATACGATCATCAGCGGGACCAGGGGTCGGAGGCTTCGCCGCGCTCGGCATGACCCAGATCAGGGCGCAGGGCCGACCACCAACAGGCGGGCGCCAAGCGCGGGCGCGAAATTGGCCCTCGCACACAGACAAGGACAGGCGGGATACTGCATGGAGCTAGGCGACACGAGGGATGCACAGGAGGCGGGGGCGGTCGCGCCGGAGACGCTGATCGATTGGGATCGGCTGCTTGACCGTCCGCGAATACCGATCGAGCGCGAGGTGCTGGCGGCGGCGTTCGCCGGGCGACGCGTGGCGATCACCGGCGCGGGCGGGTCGCTTGGGCGCGCACTGGCGCTGTGCGTCGCCGACGAGCGGCCCGCAAGCCTGACGCTGATCGACAGCGGCGAGGCGTCGCTCTTCGCGCTGCGCGACCGACTGCTGGCCGCAGGCCACGCCGAGGCCACGTTCGGCTTCCGCCTGGCAGATGTGCGGAATCGGCGGCGGGTGGCGGCGATCTTCGCGACCACGCGCCCGGAAATCGTCTTCCATCTCGCGGCCTACAAGCACGTCCCCTGGGCGGAGATCGAGCCGAGCGAATATCTCGACGCGAACCTCGGTGGCGGGCGCGTGGTGATCGAAGAAGCGGCACAGATCGGCGCGGCGCGCGTGGTCTACCCCTCGACCGACAAGGCGGTCAACCCGCCGAGCCTTTACGGCGCGACGAAGCGGATCATCGAGGCGCAGTTGCGCGAGGTCGCGGCCCGGAGCGCGACGCGCTGCGTGGCGGCGCGCTTCGTGAACGTGCTCGGCTCGCAGGGCAGCACCGGCGTCACTTTCGCGCGCCGGATCACCGAGGGACAGCCGCTGCCGATCACCGATCTAGCGATGACGCGCTACTGGATCGCCCCCCATCATGGGACGCTCCTCCTGGCATATGCCGCCGCCCCGGCGTTCGACGGGCCGTTCACCGTCCTCCTCCCCGACGCGCTCCCCGCCGTGCCGGTGGTCGAGATCGCGCGCCGCATCTGGCGGCAACTCGGGAATGCGGGTGATCCGCCGATCGTCGTGATCGGCAGCCGACCGGGCGAGCGGCTGCACGAGGAGTTGACCGGCGGCGGCGAGGCGTACGAGCCCGGCCCACATCGTGGTATCCTCGAAGTGCGTGGCATGGGCGAGGCGGGGCCGGGGACGCCGATCGCCGAGGGGATCGGCGCGTTGCTGGCTGCGATCGACGGCGGCGCAGGCGAGGATGAGTTGAAGGCTCGCGCACTCGCCTGGGCGCACGCGATACGGTGAAGGGGATGGACCTCTCCCCGCCGCCTGCGGGCGGCGACCCTCCCCGACGCGGGGAGGGTAAGGACGACGAGGGGCCAGCGAGAGTGACGCAGCGTAGCGCGAAGCACGAGATGGGGTGGGGGTAGGTTGGCGGTCCGGCTACAGATGGTCCTGATCTTCGCGGTCGCGTTCGGGGGGGCGCTGTTGCTGGTGCCACTCGCGGCGGCGGTCGGTGCGGCGGTCGGTGGCGCGCTGGTAGATCTTCCGCGCCCCGGTGAGGTGCAGCGTCGCCCGATCAGCCGCACGGGTGGTTATGGGCTCGTCGCGGCCTTCTTCCTGGCCTTGCTGGTCAGCATCCCGATCGCCGACCGCTCGTTCGACACCAAGGAATTCGGTCGCCTCGCCGGCCTGACGCTCGGCGCGGCACTCCTGGTTCCGTTCGCGGCGTGGGATGATTTGAAGCGCCTGCCACCGCTGCCGCAGTTGTTCGCGCAGATCGTCTGCGCGCTGATCCCGGTCCTCTTGGGCGTGCGGATCGAGAGCATCGCCAATACCGAAATCGCCCAGATTGCCCCCCTCGTCATCGTGCCGCTCTCGGTCCTCTGGATCGTCGGGATGATCAACGCGCTCAACTGGCTCGACACGATGGATGGGCTTGCGGGCGGGGTTTCGCTCATCGGCGCGCTGGTCCTCTTCGCGGCGAGCCTCCTGCAGCGTGGGGAGCAGGGCGAGTTCATTCAGCAGAACTCGATCGCGCTGCTCGGGTTGGCATTGGCGGGCGCGTGTATCGGCTTCCTCGCCTACAACTTCCCGCCCGCGCGCATCTTCATGGGGACCAGCGGTTCGATGTTCCTGGGCTACGCGCTGGGGGTGATCTCGATCATCGGCGGGGCGAAGATCGCGACCGCCGCGCTGGTCCTCGGCCTGCCGATCTTGGACACGGCGCTCGTGATCATCCAGCGCGTGATCGGGCGACGCTCGCCGTTCCATGGCGGCGACGGCACGCACCTCGTCCACCAAATGCTGGTGGCCGGGCTCGGCGTTCGTCAGATTGTCGGACTCGTCTACACCCTCACCGCGCTGTTCGGGATCCTCTCACTCGCCCTGGTGCGCGGACAGAAGATCATCGGCTTCGCGCTCGTCGGGCTGATCGTCGGCGGCTTGCTCCTCCTCCTGCGCCGCCGCAATGCCCGACTCGCGACGGGCGCGCAGCGGAGCGCGGAAGCCTGATGCCGACGCCGCTCCGACTCCCGAGAGAGTCGTGGGGCCGTCGTTCCAGCACCACCATTCGCGTGTCACCGCCGCGTCCGGCGTAGGGGCGCATTGCATACGCCCTCTCCGTATCGGCCATATTCGGGCGCGGGCGGCGGGGACGACGGGAAGGCGTAGGCAATACGCTCTTACGCCGATCGTTCGTGCTGTGTGAGGGGGGCGGCTACCCCTGCTGCTCGGGCGACTCTGGTTGTTGGGCCTCGTCGATCAGGAGATGGGGCAGACCGAAGCGGGTGGGGTACATACGACCGCAGGCGGTGCAGGTGTAGTGCTCGCCCGCGTGGCGCAGCTCGCCGCCGCACGCGGGGCAGGCGAGCAACGCGTCGATGTCGAGGACGCGCTTCGTCCCGTGGCGACGGCGGCGGAGGCGCTTGGCGGCATCGAGCAGCGGGCGCGGCGTGCGGTCGTGGGCGAACGAGAGGACGTCGCCCTTCAGCGCGCCGCGCAGATCCTCTTGCGGTCGGGTCAGGCGGCGCAACGTGGCGGGATCGCGGAGGTCGAGCGGCGAGTCCTCGCGGATCTCGAAGTCGATGCTGCCCTCCCACTCGTGGTCGACGTAGAAGAGCGCGGGCATACTGCGACTGAAGCGCGCGAAACGCGGATTCCCGGCGTAGAGGTGGTCGAAGAGATCGCCGAAGGTCTCCGCGCCGGTATTGGGGTGGAGAATCAGTTTCCCGTCGATCAGGTTCACGTACCAGCGGTGGAACGACCAGTGGAAAAGCTTCTCGGCGATCTCCGAGGGCGACTGGATCCAGCCGCGTTTGCCGACACGGGTGATCTCGCGGATGAATTGCGCCGGATCGTCCATGTGTTCGAGGATGTGATAGCAGACGACGTAATCGAAGGATTTATCCTTGAAGGGCAGGTGGTGGGCGTCGGCGACGATCAGCGGTCGGTCGATCCGCAGATCCCCGCCACGCTCGGTATTGTCCTCGATGAAGCGATCGACCAGGACATCGGAGCGCGGGTTGGGACGGTCACCGCTCCCGATCTCCAACACCACGTCGTCTGCGCCGATCTGCCCGAGCCGCATCACCACCGAACCGCCCCCCTTGCCGCCACCCATCCCCGCATCGGCGGCAGAGTGTACCACAGCCCCGGAAGGCGCGAGTCTGCGCCGCCACAAAAAACTAGGTCGGCAAACTCTCCTTGAAAGTGATAGGCTGGCGGCGGCAAGTGGTCGTACGTGAGGCAGGAGGTCGCCATGGCACGCCGTACCGCCCGTCCTACCGCGCCCCGGCAGTATCGCTT